>Ga0163149_10000664_pt1 | contig 45123 bp, 51 predicted proteins | sample OliLakLV19MP5G1_FD_148604 | JGI IMG/M metagenome (GOLD analysis project Ga0163149, IMG submission 148604) | Freshwater microbial mat bacterial communities from Lake Vanda, McMurdo Dry Valleys, Antarctica - Oligotrophic Lake LV.19.MP5.G1 | ecosystem: Environmental > Aquatic > Freshwater > Lake >...
ACAATAATTGAGTATGGTGATTTCAAATGCCCGTCATGTAACCAATTTCATCATAACGCTGGTGCCGAACTACGCAATAACTACATAGATAGTGGCCAACTGAAGATTGTGTTCAAACCCATAGCTGTCATTGGCCCAGATTCTGAGCGAAGTGCAGTCGGAGCTTACTGTGCTAATAAACAATCCAAGTTCGTTGAGTACCATGATGCTTTGTTTAATTACATGTGGGACAACTATTACAAAAAGGCCAATTACTCTGTGGAATCACAAGATTTGTTAACAACAGATGTTATTAAGACAGCCGTAAAGAACACCAGTATTGACACAAATATACTCAGTACTTGCATTGAATCTGGAACAGAAGTATCCACAGTTGCCGCTAATTTAACGAGCGCAGAAAATAGTGGGGTTAGAGGTACTCCAACATTTATCATCAACGGTAAAAACGTGGTCGGCCCTCAGCCTTACGCTAATTTCAAAACGCTAGTGGATATTCAACTTAGATGAGGTCACGGTTATTAAGGACGAAGTTGAAGATATCTGTTATCTCTACGGTCAGAATTTTTCGATCATGGAAGTATGTAACACTCTCGGTACTGGCAACATTGGCAATTAGTGGACTTGTGCTTTGGTCACTAAACCTTGAACTGCTTAAGTACATTATATTTGAGGCCCCGATTTCTTTTCTGGGGAAGTTAGACTTCTTCACATATGGGTACAGATCTGTGTTTACGACCTACGATAGCGCACAGTCAGTAGGTCTAATACTGTTATCTGTGTTATTTGGTATCAACACAGCGTTATTTGTATATGTAATACGCAGGCAAGGATTTAAGTCGGTACCTAAGAAGAGTGGTATTGGTGCATTTGGAATAGCAATTATTAGCGGTGGGTGTGTTGCATGCGGAACTTCTCTGGTTGCGCCACTATTAGCTACGCTTGGAGCAACCTCATCGGCTTTTCTACGTGACTTAAGCACTATATTGAACTGGCTCGGAAGTGTTCTTTTGCTATATTCCATCTACAAGCTCTCCCATATTGCCGCCACTATCCAGGCTAAGGAAAGATTAAGTTCGGTTGATTAATGTTTTAGTACTTGCTAAGATACTATTATGAAGTTATTCAACCGTACAAAGCCGATGCAGATTAGCAAAGACGAGGAACGTCTTATATTTGCCGTGCAACTATTAGGTGATAAAACTCGTTACAAAATATTTAAACTACTGATGACACGTGACGAAATGTGTGTCACTGATATTGCGGAAGAGCTTGACGTAACCGTGTCGGCTATCTCGCAGCATTTTCGTAATTTTGAACTGATTGGGCTGGTAGATAAGGAGAGGATGGGTCAAAAGATATGCTATATGTTGAAGGCTGATGATCACCTTGTTAAAGAGCTAGCTGCCATGATCCAAAAAGGATACAAATAATAATGAGGAGGGTTAACCAATGAAAAAGATAACAATATACAGCACCGCAACATGCGCATACTGCAAAATGCTCAAGAGCTACCTGCAAAGCAAAGATATTACTTACGAAGAAAAACACGTCGACCAAGACCCTGCACTAGTGCAAGAGCTGGTAGATAAAAGCCACCAAATGGGTGTACCGTTTACCCTGATTGAAGAAGACGGACACGAACCTGTCGCCATCTTGGGTTTTGACAAACCACGCGTGGACCAAGTTTTGGGACTAGCTTAGCCCAATGAAAGCAATCTGGCGAGGAAATATTATTGCTGATAGTGATAAAACAATCCTGATTGAAGGTAATCACTACTTCCCGCCAGAGTCTATAGACAGAAAATATGTGAAGAAGAGCAAATATCATAGCCTGTGCTACTGGAAAGGTCTGGCTAGCTACTACCATGCAGAGAAGGATGGCTCAGTCGAGAAAAATGCTGCATGGTACTACCCAAAAGCTACATGGCTATCACGAAAAATTATGGGAAAAGATTTTAGTAATTACGTGGCCTTTTGGGGCAGTATCAAAATAACAGAGTAGATCGGGGGAACTATGTCAAAAACCACTTGCAATAAAGGAGATACCTTCAACGTTGATAGCGAAGTGCCATGCAGTGGCGGATACATCTGCGTACCGTGTGGAGACAAGAAGCACTTTAGCGAGGGCGAAGTATTCCCTCGCTGTTTTGCGTGTATAGAAAAAAAAGGTAACCCAGATAAACTGCGAAAAGGTCTAGGCCTGTGGGAACTTTTGGAGCCACGCGACGCTACCCATAAGTGCCCCGAATGCGGATTACACTACCGTGATGAGCAAACAGCCAAAACATGCCAAACCTGGTGTGCCGAGAACCACAGCTGTAACTTAGATATTATTAAACATTCAATTGAACAGGAGACGGTACATATATGAAAGCAATCTGGAACAACAAAGTAATCGCCGAGGCTGACAAAGACGACCTAATATATATTGAAGGAAACTGGTATTTTCCGCCTGACGCCATAAAGAAAGAGTACTTTAACCCGACAGATAAGCACACGACATGCTTCTGGAAAGGGCTGGCAAGTTACTATAAAGTAGATGTTGACGGTGTAACCAACGAAGATGGAGCTTGGTACTACCCTGACCCAACTCCTAGTGCTATCGATAAAGTTAAGGAAGATTTCACTAATTACGTCGCCTTTTGGCACGGCGTCCAGGTAACGGAGTAACGTAATGGCAAAACAATATGATCTAATTGTACTTGGAACTGGTGGTGCTGGCTACCGCGTAGCAATGGCAACCAAAGCGGCTGGTTGGCATGTAGCAGTAGTGAACGATGGTTTGTTTGGTGGAACGTGTTCAGTGCGGGGCTGTATACCAAAAAAAGTATTGGCTGGTACTGCCGAGATAGCAGACATAAACAGGAGACTTCACGAGCTTCATATCGTCAGAGAAGAGCCGATTATGGACTGGCGGGCTCTGATTGCCCATAAACGAACATTTACTGACCCTGTACCTGGTAGCACCGAGAAGGCCCTGAAAGAAGCTGGGATTGACGTTTATGCTGGCTCACCACGCTTTAGCGGTAATCTTGAGCTTGAGGTTAACGGCGAAAAGTTATCTGCGAAAAAGGTTCATATTGCTGTGGGGGCAAAACCCGCCAAACTGGCAATCGAAGGTGCCGAACATCTCATCATAAGTGATGATTTCTTGGAGCTAGATAGTCTGCCGAAACGTATCGTATTTGTTGGTGGTGGCTATGTATCATTTGAATTTGCTCACATAGCCGCCCGTTTTGGAGCTGATGTAACGATTTTGCACGGCGATGATCATCCGCTGGCGATGTTTGACGCGGACATAGTCCAGACCCTACTAAAAGCTAGCGAAGAAGCTGGTATCAAAGTCGTCTTGAATGCCGGTGTTAAAAGGATTGAGAAGTCTGGCAATATCTTTACGGTTACAACAGCAGATAACAAGACTTTTGAAGCGGATATTGCTGTACACGGGGCTGGTCGGCCACCAGCGATTGACGAGCTTAATCTTGAAGCAACCGGGGTAGAGTACGACGTGCGGCGTGGTGTGTTAGTTGATGAGTACCTGCGAAGTACATCCAACCCCGATGTGTATGCCGCAGGCGATGCTGCGGCCTCGGGTCCGCCACTCTCACCGGTCGCTGGCGTTCAAGGTGGTATCGTTGCCGATAATCTACTTGGTGGTGAACACAAGCAACCAAGTTACCTATCTACCCCCAGTGTTATCTTTAGCACACCAGTCGCGGCTAAAGTCGGCTATTTAGAGCATGAGGCTACAGACAAGGGCATTAGCTTTGATGTGGTAACAACTGATACGTCTGGCTGGTTTGACAGTAAACGCCTCGGGCAAAAGCACGCCATGAGCAAGATACTGGTAGAAAAAGACACTCGCAAGATTATCGGGGCACACTTGATTGGTAACCACGCCGAAGACCTGATAAACATCTTTAGTTTGGCCGTCGAGCTCGGCTTAACAACCGACCAACTCAAAAAACCTATCTTCGCCTTTCCAACCTCAAGTGATGATATGAGGTCAATGTTCTAACCATGAAAAATTCTGAGATCATATTTATATACAACTCAAAGAGTGGTTTCATGCACGGCGTAATGGATCTCGCCAAAAAAACTGTTAGCCCTAAAACCTATCCGTGTAAACTGTGCATGGTCACATATAGCGGGGCAACAATGAATAAATTGTGGAAGCAGTACGTGGCCAATTTAGGTATTCGGGCGGTATTTATGCATAAGAACGAATTTGTAAAAACCTACCCGAAAGTGGGCATTGAATTTCCAGCCATATTGTTGAAAACGGATAAAACAATAAAGATGCTTTTGAGCGTCGATGACTTCAAAGAGATTAAAGACTTGCCGGATCTCATGAGCACCCTGAATGATAAACTGTCAGGGATAATTCATTAGGTATCGACAGTAGATAATCATCATGAGTTATTTCGTACTAACCTCAATCATATTTGTGCTTGCTATAACAGTTAATTCACTGAGTGTTTTTCTTCAAAAAAGATACCGGCTTTACGATAAATTCCACCATGGCTGGATGATACACAGTCTGATTATTTTGCCTTTTTGGTTGCTGTTTACGATTCTAGCAAGTCAATTGGATAGCCACTATACAGTATCGTTTGACCTGCCCATATTAACTTGGCTTGGCTATGGGTTGATAACGATGAGTATAGTTATGTTTACGTTTGCCATAAGAGAGGTTGGCTCACAAGCGCTAGTGAACGGCAACTTCTTTGGCAAGGGGAAGATGGTTAATTCGGGTATTTATCGATTTCTGAAAAACCCCATATATGACAGCTATATGCTGTTCTTTGTAGGCCTTGGTTTCAGCTTCTCTAACGCTGCTTTCTTTTTCTTAGCTGTCATTAGCTATATCGGCCTGAATGCTATTGAAAGTCGAGTCGAAATTATGAGAGAGAAACCCTAATACAAAAAACCGAGCCCGAAAGCTCGGCTTAGCCCTATCTCTTTGTTTGGCTTTAATTATATCAGTGTACAGTTTGGATATTGAATTTTTATTGCCAGTCGAGTGATTTGAACTAGAAGACATTTATCCCAGTTGACGAACTAAAAAACTCCTCATCAGAAGCTGTAGAAGCGTTATATCTACTCCCACGACCGTAAAACGACCCACCGAGCAGATTACGGTCAAATGGCGTACCCTTTGTTGAGCCAATACTTATACCTGAGCCTTTATTCTTCTGCTCCATCAGGTAAATGATGCCCAGTGTTAAAGCATCTAGTAGGTCGTCGCGCTCGACCCCAAAGCCGATTACTTGCTCTAGCAGTTTTTCGCAGCCGTTGAGCGGGAACTGAACCGTGCCGTTAATGATCCAGTAGGAGGCCACTTGCAAGCGTTCTTCTTTGTCACGACCATTCAGAGGTACAGCTTCGGCTCGCATGTTTTCTTGACTCAGCATCTCGATGATAGCCCGTTGCATGCCAACGTCTTCTATGTAAATGTCAGCTGAGGTGTGCCGAGCCTTTAAGGAAACTATGTCTTTGACGGTTTCACTGTAGAGATTGCGTTTGTTAAGTGGGTAGGCATGCACATATATCTTGGTATCTTTGCCGTAGCCGTGTTTTTCTAGTACCACGATAGCTGTATAATCGGCGGAAGTTTTCTTAGATATTGCCAAGTCTACGCAGATGGCGATGCGGTAAGAACCACCGACTAACCATTCAGGTATTTTGTCGTAGTACGCAATATCCTCGTCCTTTACTATCTGCATGTTGTCGGGCAGTATTTTGAGCAGGTACTCACGGTAATATGCCCGTTCACTTGGTGCTTCGGCTTTTTCTCTTTCAACCGCCTGTGGGGTTGGGTATTTGCCAGGCCACAAGCAATTGCTGCGTTCGTCCAGTAATGGGTATTCCTTAAAGATAAAACGCTCTGGCTGACGCTCGCTAAATGCTTTCATGCGCATCATAAGCGAGTCGGTGTGCAAAAGGTTACCAATCAGTACGAACTTAGTGGTTTGGTCGCCAACTGGCAAGATTTCGCTGGTGTACCAATCAAAGGTCTTTTCACGCCCTTCGCTGGTTTTGACAGATTGCAAATCTTCTACGTCATCAGCTATCACAAGGTCTGGGCGGTGCGAGCCGTGGCGGGTACCTCGAATGCTTTGCTCGCTAGACACTGCACTAATACGCGCTTCGTACTTTGGCAATACTAGCGACATCGAACCCCACTCGTCACTGGTTTCTTTAAGTGGCCCGAAATCATTGCCCAGCAGTTCGTTGCTGTCGAACTCCTGTTTAGCATTGGCAAGGTGCTTACGAGCTTGGACTTGGGTCTGGCTGGCAATCAGGGCGTACTTCTTCTGCTGCTTGCCAAGTATTGCCCACATCAGGAAGAACGTTGTCACGATGCTGGATTTACCACTGCCACGAAAACTAACTATGCCAAGGTGCCTGATATCTGGGTCTTCGAGTAGCAGGTACATCTCTCGCTGGAATGTAGCAGTTGGGTATTCAAAATAGTCTGGGAAGTAGATATGGGCAAAGTTGTATAGGCTTTCACGCGCCAACTTTACACGCACACTGCGCTTGGTTTGTATTTCGTGCCATAGCTCTGGCGTAAAAGGTGATTCATAGTTCATTGTCTAATTCACTTTCTGCAAGCAATAAGCCTGCGTTTTTAAGGGCTCGTTCAACGAGCATCGTTTGTTCTGGTGTTAATTCATCTGTTTGGTGCTTAATTCTGCCATCTATCCGCATGCGGGTCTCGTAGGCTGGGTGTCGATGGTTTAGCCAATAGAACACAGCCGTTAGGTTTTGATTCTTCATGGCGGTAATCAGCATCGACTCGGCGTATTCGTTCATGAGTGTTACGCCGTTGTCTATGGCTTCGTCTACAGCTTCTGCAAACTTAGGGTCGATTGACTTCCATCTGTAAAAATTCGACCTAGCCACCCCAACCTTCTCTGTGGCAACCTGCACAATTGGCGTTTTCTTCAGTTGCTCTAAAATCAGTTCTTTTTGCTTACTGGTTTTCATGGTCAGCCTCCAATAACACGGCTTTGTTGCCAGTCAGACGTTCCCAGCGATCGATAATTGTCTGACAATAATCTGGGTCAATCTCAACCATTAGGCACCTGCGCTTTGTTTGTTCACATGCCAAAACACAACTCCCCGCACCCCCAAAACCGTCATATACCACGTCGCCAACGCTGGTGCTGTTAAGTACTAGTCGTCGCACCAAGCCAACTGGCTTCATTGTCGGATGGAGCTTGCTCTTGTTTGGTCTTGGGTAGACCAAGATGCTTTTGTCTTTGCTTTTGTGGAACTTGTGTGTGCCGTACCAACCGTAGATTATTAGCTCATGCTGCGGAAGGTAATCCATTCGTCCAATCACGGCATGGGTCTTCGCCCATATGAGTAACTGAGTAAATTTGCCTCCACTAATTCGTAGTGCCTGAATTGTCGGAATCATCATCTTGTCGGAGTTAAAAATGTAAACACTGTTTTTAGGTGTTAGGTACGGCTTTATGACTTGTAGCCAGTCAAGCATGAACTGCTGATACGTTGCATCATCAGTAATACCGTCATTGGCTATTACTTTTTGTTTGGCCAGTTTTGCTATACCTCGCTTACTTTCAACGTATGAAACACCATATGGCACGTCACAGCACAGCATGGCAATTCGGTCATCACCAACTAGTCTCTTTACTAGTTCAGCATCAGTGGAACTACCACACGCTAGGCGGTGATTGCCCAGCTGTATTATTTGCCCCGTTTTCATAGCTGTACAGCCTTTTGACCAGTCATTTGCTCCCAGCGGTCAATAATGACTTGGCAAAACACTGGTTCAATCTCACACAGCAGTGCTACTCGTTTCATCTGCTCACAAGCCAAAAGTGCCGAACCTGAGCCCCCGTAATAATCTAAGACTACGTCGCCTATGCGGGTGCAGCGCTTCAGTGGTTTTTCGTGTAGGGTGATCGGTTTCTGTGTCGGGTGTTGGTAATCCTGACCCGAATCACGCTTAGCTAGCCAGATGTCAAAAATATCGATGATGTCGTCAATGGCGCGGTTGCCAGAGGCAATGTCTTTATTGAGTATCTCGGTCAGGTTATGAATATCCGACAGATATGGTGTACCACGGGTAGCATAAACACAGGCCTCATAACCCTTATTGAAGGCAACTCCTGGCACAGGTGAAAATCCGTTTTTAATCCAAAGGCACACCCGCCTGTTAGTTAATCCGTACTGTGTCATTAATGTTTGTAGTAGACCAATGTACGTCTGATCGCAGTACATGAAGATGTGGGCGTTATCGTCCATAACAGCCAACGCATTTGCTAGAGCGGTGCTCAGAAATTCCGCATACTCGGAATCCGTCTTAGTGTCATTGGCTTTGCCACCATAGCTGGCTTTGTTGCCGACGCCTTTGTCGTAGTCGAGAGAGATATTAAAAATCGGATCTGTATATAGGATGGTTGGTTTCAGGTCGCCAACCAGTCGCTTGATGACAGCCGGATCACGAGCATCACCACAAATAACCACATGCTTTCCCAGTTTGAACATGTCTCCAAGCTTTATTTTGGTGGTCTTAGCTTTCTTGACAGCCTTATCTTCGTCAAAATTATCTTCTTCTACGTCCAAGTTGGCGTTCCAGATGTCACCGAGGTCGATATCGTTGAATCCTACCGATAATAGTTCCTCGATATCGAAGGCTTTTAGTAGCTCTAGGTCAAACTCACCGGTGTTGCGATTTAATCGAAGATTTAGAGCGCGTTCACGTTTCTCGCTTAGATTGATATATACAACGGGAACTGTTTCGTATCCCAGTTCTATGGCTGCCCGCATGCGTTGATGACCCCCAATAACGGTGCCGTACCTCTTTGGGCTGGAATTTACTACCAGTGGTTCCACTAACGAATATTGGCGCAGGCTTTCAACTAATTGCGCAAAATCCGCATCTGATATTTTGCGCGGGTTATATTCCGCTGCTTTGAGGGTTTTTATAGCTACATTTATTATCTGTAGCTTGTTACTATTTGTGTCCATTTGGACTCCTTTCGGTGGTCACGGTATCGATACATATAAAAAGCGCCGAGAAGTGACCAAAGTTAATTAATGTCAGCCGGGTTAGCGGCTATGAACTCGACATTGTATTGTCTTTAGTCAATTCTTCGACGCAATTGTATTCACGTTTATTCGAGGAATTGAGAGAATGTTTTGCAATCTCTATGTTAGAGAATAGTTCAATGAACGACGTAAGTCAACTATTTTGTACGCAGTAGAGCTATGTGTGTAGACTAAACTATTGCAAAGTCTACAAAAGTCTAGTATGCTCGAAGTATGCAAAAGCTAATAAAACTTGGTGAGGTAGCAGAAATCCAGAGCGGTTATAGCTTTCGTGGTGCTGTTGTGGATGACGGTACTGGCGTTACTGTTGTACAGGCTCGGGACATCGATGGTCTGTATGTAACTACAGACCACCTGCCACTCATGGATCAGGAATTTCCTGAATCACGCTTACTAAATCAAGGAGATGTTTTACTCACATCGCGCGGTTCATTTCGTGGTGCCGTTTCTAAGTTTAATGTTCCTGCTGTCGCATCCTCGTCGTTATTTACTTTACGTTTGAAAACAGCCGCTTATCTACCCGAGTTTCTAGCCCTGTATCTTAATTCAGCCCAAGCACAGAGCTACTTTATGCAAAACGCCAAAGGTGCCACCATTCAGAGCGTTAACACCAGCGATCTGGCTGGTCTGCCCGTTCCGGTAGTACCGCTAGAAAGACAAAAGCTGATGGTCGGGCTACAGCAGAATGTTGAAGCCCAAGGCACGCTATTACGGTCTAAGTTGGATGTCGTGAATGAAATTTATTCGAGCACAATTAATAAAAGTCTTAAAGGAGCCCTGTAATGGTTATCAAAAAATATACCCAAGATGAACTAAACAACACCCTATGGTCAGCCGCTGACTCAAGTCGATCAACAGTCGATGCTGGTGTATATAAAGATTACGCGCTTACGATGCTGTTCTTTAAGTACATAAGCGACAAATCTAAAGGCCAACATGCCAAGTACGAAGAGCGCTATGGTAGCGATGAAGAGCGTATCGCTTCGAAAATGAAGCAAGATCGCTTCTACCTGCCACCCAAAACAGACTTTGAATATATCTACTCCAAAAAGGAAGAAGACAACATCGGCGAAGAGCTGAATAAAGTCCTACATCGCATCGAAGAAACCAATAAGGCAAAGCTCGAAGGCGTCTTTAGTGTCGACTTCAACTCAGAATCAATTCTTGGCAAGCAAGCTCAACGCAATAAAATGCTCCGCCACCTGATAGATGATTTTTATAAAATCGATCTGGGCGAAGCCGACGAAGACGTTATTGGCAATTCATATATGTACCTTATCGAACGCTTTGGTGCCGATGCTGGTAAAAAAGCTGGCGAGTTCTTTACTGTTAAGTCAGTCGCAAAGCTAGTCGCTATGCTTGCGCAGCCAAAGGCGGGTGATCGTATATGCGACCCTGCTATGGGCAGTGGTGGCTTACTACTTCTGGCTGGTGAAGAAGTTGAAAAGCAAGGCTCTAATAACTACGCACTATACGGCCAAGAGTCCACTGGCAGCACATTCCAGCTTGCTCGCATGAATATGTTCTTGCACGGCAAAGACTCAGCCTACCTAGAATGGGGCGATACCCTGAACAATCCACAACTAGTCGAAAACGACAAACTTATGAAGTTCGATATATGTGTTGCCAACCCGCCCTTTTCACTAAAAAAATGGGGTGCCGAAAATGCCGATAGCGACAAATACAATCGCTTCTGGCGCGGAGTGCCGCCTAAAGATAAGGGTGACTATGCATTTATTACTCACATGATCGAAACTGCCAAGCCAAAAAGTGGCCGTGTGTCGGTTATCGTGCCACATGGTGTATTGTTCCGTAGCGGAGCCGAAGGTAAAATTCGCGAAGCAATTCTTAAAGAAAACATTGTCGATGCTGTTATTGGGCTACCTGCTGGACTATTTCAGACTACGGGCATACCGGTTGCGATACTCGTGCTTGATCGTTCTCGCGAAGAAGGTGGCAAAAATGCACACAAGAAAGACGTTTTGTTTATTGAAGCATCGAAGCAATTCAAGGCTGGTAAAGCCCAGAATACTCTTACCCCAGACAACATCGACAAAATCTTCAATACCTACCTAGAGCGTAAAGATGTCGACAAGTTTGCCCATATAGCCACATTAGACGAGATAAAAGAAAACGACTACAACCTCAACATAACTCGCTATGTTGATACCTTCGTAGAAGAAGCCGAAATTGATATCACAGCAAATCTTCGGGAGCTTGAAAAGCTTAATCCAGAACTTGAAAAACTAGAGGCACAGATGAACGACTATCTTAAGCAACTAGGCATTAAGTAATGTCCGTTGCACTTTATAGCAAACTATTAGACAAATCTGTTCAGGCAGCAGTCTCGGCTATTGAAGTGTATAACAAACCTGATTTCAAGTACCGAGAAGAAAGTTTTGTAGTACTCATGGTTAATTCGTGGGAGTTATTGTTCAAGGCAAAAGTATTGCACGACAGTCATTCAGGAATACGATCACTGTATATACCAGATCGAACGAGCACGCAAGATGGGAGACCTTTGAAACGATTTTATCCAAAGCTAAATCGAGCGGGTAACCCAAAAACGATTGGTATATTCAGTGCTATGAGGCTATGCGCTGAGGATAAAAAACTGCATGAGAACATTGAGCTTCTAGTTGAAGTCCGTGATAATGCCATTCATTTTATGAACAGTCGCCAAGAATTTAACAAGTTGGTTCTTGAACTAGGTACAGCCACACTTAAAAGCTACGTAACGTTATGCGGGGAATGGTTTAGCAAAAGTCTAGAGGACTTTAATTTTTATATTATGCCCATCAGTTTTTTTCATTCTTTCGAGATGGAGAGTTTTTCAATAAATAGCAAATCTAAACAACAGCAGAATTTTTTGAGTTATGTATCAAAGAAACTAGCTGATAATCCTACAGACCTAAATAGTCCACATAATATAGTCCTCAGGCTTAGTACAAAATTCGATAGATCTAACTCCGAAGAAGCACTCAAGGTCAGATACGACAAAAATTCCAAGATAACAGTAAAGCAAGAGATTGAGCACTATATTGAAAATGGCCTAAACAATGGCACCCTTTTCGAGTACCAAGATTTTGTATCTAAGCTAAATAATCAAATCAAGGGCTTCAAGCAGAACCCAAAGTTCCATAAACTCAAGGAACAGATCCCAGTTGAGGATAAGTACATGGTCAAGAGATACCTTAATCCAGTTAAAAAATCTGGTGGATCAAAAACTTTCTATAGCCAGCAAGCCGTTGATAAGATGAAGGAATTGTACGGGAAGAAGGTGTCGGTATGAGTGACTGGAAAACTGTAACTATTGGTGACATCGCAAAGGTATATGACGGTACTCATCAGACGCCAAATTATGTCGAGGATGGCGTGCCCTTTTACAGCGTAGAACACGTTACTTCAAATAACTTTGCAGATACTAAGTTTGTCTCGCAAGAAGTTTATGAAGTAGAGAGTCGTCGCGTTTTTATCGAAAAAGGTGACATTCTTATGACTAGGATTGGCGATGTTGGTAAGGCAAAGTATATCGATTGGGACGCTGAGGCATCTTTTTATGTGAGTCTCGCACTTATCAAATGTAAGCCCAGCGTTGAACCCCGTTATTTGACACAACTAATAAACTCCTCGGAAGGTCAAAGGGAAATTTGGGGCAAGACACTACACGTCGCGTTTCCAAATAAGATAAATCTAGGGGATATAAGTAAGTGCGTGATAGGAGTTCCGGACATTGATGAGCAAAAGCGTATCGTGGCGATTCTAGAGACATGGGATGAGTATCTTGAAAAAATAAATAAAAAAATTGAGCGCAAGAAGCACGTTAAGAAAGGGTTGATGCAGCGCCTGCTGACTGCGGAAATGCGACTACCAGGATTTAGTGGTGCGTGGACACATTTACCAATAGGTACTATCGGCAAAGTAGTCACGGGCAATACCCCTCCAAAAGACAATTCTGACAACTATGTCGGTGATCATTACTGGGCTACGGCTGAAGATTTTAAAAGTAAATTCATACATACCACTAAAGTAACTCTTAGCCTAAAAGGATCAAGGCAATCTCGTATTGTACCAAAGGGTTCAATACTAGTAACGTGCATAGCCTCTATCGGTAAGAATGCTATAGCTGGTACAGATCTTGCAATGAATCAACAAATAAACGCAGTAATAGTTGATGAAACATATGACAACGAATTCTTTTATTATCAAATAGGCTTTTCCAAGAATGCTCTGTTGCGTATTGCGGGAGCGGGAGCGATGCCCATGCTAAATAAGCAAGATTTTTCAAAAATCAAAATGTTCGCCCCCAAAGATAAGGCTGAGCAAACTGCAATTGCCAATGTTTTATCTGTAGCAGACAAAGAGTTGGATGAATTGCTTAAGTTAAAAAGTACATTAACAGACCAACGAAAATATCTAGTCAATAATTTAGTCTCTGGCAAGACGCGAACACCCCAGAACCTAGCATTAGCCGATAAGGAGACTCCCTATGCTTGAAAACGTAAACTTTGACGAAGCCCGTCAGTCACAACTTCCATTCGTGGAGATGCTAATAAATATGGGCTATACCTACCTACCTACAGCTGAATTGATGCGTCAGCGTAGTAACGATACCTCGTACTTCCTGCTTAAAGAAACAACAGCAAATTCTTTAATGAGAATTAATGAGTATGAGCACAGTGGGCAAACATTTAAGTTTAGTGACAAGGATGTCACTGAGGCGATCGACGAGCTAGAAAACATTCAGTTCGAAGGTCTTATTGATACATCTAAGAATATCTATAACGCTATCATGCCACTTAAGGGTGGCAAGACAATTCGCGTGCTTCAAAACGGCAAGTACGAATCTAAGAGTTTTCGTTTTATCGACTTCGAGCACCCCGAAAATAATCTATTCCATGTTGCGGTAGAAGTTGAAATTAGTGCCAAGAGCGGCACCCGCCGACCTGATATTGTCTGCTACGTGAACGGCATTCCTTTTGTCGTTATTGAAAATAAGAAGTCTAGTGTTGACGTTTCTGATGCGATTAACCAAATGGTGCGCAACCAAGGCCCCGATTATAGCCCACGGTTCTTTATTTACCCGCAGTTACTCATCGCTTCTAACGGCAAGGATGTGCGCTACGGTACTACCGGAACTCCCGCAGAGTTTTATGTTAACTGGCGCGAAAAAGCGTTCAGTAAAGAGGAGATTGATTCGAAGATTCATGGTCTAATATCGACCAAAATTGAAGATGATACCTATTCGCAGCTTTTGCTCGATCTAAATGGTGCAACCAACGGTCACCAACAGCGCCTGGATAGACGACCAACGGAACAAGACAGATCCGTTCTTGCCCTAATGAGCAAAGATCGTTTGCTTGATTTTACTAAGAACTACATCTTGTACGATGGTGCGCAGAAGAAAGTTATGCGCTACCAGCAATACTTTGCGATTAATAATGCACTGAAGCGCATTGAGGAAAAAGAGTCAACACCCCACGGAGAACGCCGCAAGGGTGGCATAATCTGGCACACACAGGGCTCTGGTAAGTCGCTAACCATGGTGATGTTTGTACGAGCTTTGATTGAAGACCCCAGAATCGTTAATCCTCGCATTTTGATTGTTACTGATCGAAAGGACTTGGATAGGCAGATTCTTGGTACGTTTAAGAATGCAGGACTTAAGAAAAAAGTTAAGCAAGCTAGTAGTGGCGAAAATCTGCTAGAACTTATCAAGTCTAAGGATACGAGCGTGGTTACAACTCTGATTCACAAGTTTCAGTCGGCTTCGCGTCGCCGTGCTGACTTTGTTGACGATGACCAAAACATATTTGTTCTTATCGACGAGGCGCATCGCTCTCAACACGGTGAAGCCAGCATTGAAATGAACCGTACCATCCCGAATGCTTGCTACATAGCCTTTACCGGTACCCCACTGCTAAAACATGAGCAGTCCCAAAATAAGTTTGGAAGCTTCATAGACAAATATACAATCGATGATGCGCTTGCAGACAAGATTGTTTTACCGCTTATTTATGAAGGTCGTTACGTTGATTTGCACCAAGATAAACAAGAAATCGACCGTTTAGTCGATCGCCTAACCGCAGATCTTAGTGATGAACAGAAGAAACAGCTCCAGAATAACATAGAAAAAAAGACCATCAAGGATATCCCAAAACGCATTGTCGAAATAGCCTATGACATTGAACGCCATTATGAAAAACGCTTCCAAGGTTACGGACTAAAAGCGCAGATTGTTGCACCGTCCAAGTTCTCTGCTATGCTTTTCCAGAAGTACTTCAAAGACAGTGGCAAGCTCAACACCGCATTGGTTATATCTGATGAGAACGGCATCATCGATGACAAGGACGAGCATAAAAAAGAAGTCGAAGCCTACCTTAAGGAAATTAAGGACAAGTACCAGAGTCTTTTGAGCTATGAGAAAGAAGTTATTGATAGCTTCAAGTACAACGATGAGGGTGTAGAAATCCTTATTGTTGTCGACAAGTTGCTTACTGGTTTTGATGCTCCACGTAATACTGTTCTGTACTTGGCTAAGGAATTAAAAGACCACAACCTTTTGCAAGCCATTGCCCGCGTTAACCGTTTGTATGACAACCCTGTATTGCCGAAAACTGCGGGCTTCATCATCGACTACTCGGAAAACGCTCAAAACATCCACACTGCAATGCAACTATTCGGCAACTACGACGAAAACGACGTCAAAGGCGCATTGATCGATGTTAATGAGAAAATTCAGGACTTAGAGGCAAGCTATGGTGCGTTACACGACATATTTAACGGCATCAAAAGCGATGATGAAGCATATTTGCAACATCTTGACGACGATCCAACGCGCAAGGAATTCTATGCCGCACTGAACAAGTTTATGCAGGAATTCAGCGAGTGTATGGTGCTCCAAGACTTTGCACATGAGTTTGATGATCTCGATGTTTATCGTCGTGAGCTAAAAAAGTTCATGGAACTCCGCAAGACAGCAACCTTGATGCACGAAGAACGCGTTGATTTTTCTAAGTACAAGAACGCCCTCATAAAGATAATGGACGATAATATCAAGGCCGAGGAAGCTGAGCTATTAACCGAAGAAATTGATATTACGAATAAGGATCTTTTCGACAAAGCGATTGAAGATATTGGCTCAGAAAAGTCCAAAGCAGAAGCTATTGCTGCCCAAACTAAACGGACAATTACCGAGAAGTTCGATACCGACCCAGAGTTCTACGGCAAGTTCTCTAAGAAGATCAGTGAAATTCTTGAAGCAATGCGAGCTAAGAAGCTTACTGATATTGAGGCTCTGAAGCAACTGAAGCTTATTACTGACGAAGTATTGCACAAGAAGGATGATAGTCTCCCCGAAATAGTCGCCAATACGCCCGGTGTTGACATATTGTATCGTAACTTACGTAAAGACATTAATTTAGAAGAAGTTACTTATATCAAAACTGTACTTGATATATACCAAGTACTAAGCAAAAATGCTCGAGTAGATTGGTGGAAGAATCACGAAATGAAGCGAGTTATGCGAAACAATGTAGACGATTATCTTTACGATGAAGTGAAAGTCAAGCTTGGCGTTGATCTAACGGTTGATCAAATCGACTCAATTGTGGATGACGTCATGAAGCTGGCAGAAAATAACTACGAGATATTTGTTAAATGACCACCCGAACCTTTGAATATGGCACACATCGCTACATTTACGGGTTAATACGCCAGGAAAGAAAGACGCTAAGCCTAACAGTTGAACCTTGTCTGGATATCATTCTCAAGGTTCCGGAAGATGCCGACGACGAGCGAATCGAGAAGTTCCTTCGTAAGAAGTGGATGTGGCTCAACAGGCAGTTAACGTTTTTCGAAAAATACCGCAGTAAGTATTACCAAAAAGAGTACATATCCGGCGAGAGTTTTTATTATCTAGGACGTCAATACAAGCTAATTGTAGTTAACGGTGACAAAAACTCAGTTGCACTGAGCAAGGGTAAACTTACGATTACGACCAGCAAAGATACTACAGACGGCAAATATAACCGAACTCTGCTGGAGCGATGGTACAAGCAACGTAGACACATCATATTCGCAGAACGTTACGCGGAGGTGCTGGATCATTTTGATTACAAGTTTATGCCCGAGCTGACAGTACGAGTAATGGCCCGACGCTGGGGCAGCTATATCAAGGGCGAACGCATCATTTTGAATCCTCTGCTAATTCAGGCTCCCAAAGAAGCCATCGATTACGTGATTACCCATGAACTTTGCCATATGAAGTACAAAAATCACGATGCAAAATTTTATCTACTACTCGACACTAAGTTTCCCGGCTGGCGCAAAACTAAAGAGAAACTGGAGCTACTAATATGACGTCGAGTGACTGGATAAATATCAGTATAGGTTTCGTTAGTGTAGTCACTGCAGTCATAGCAGCAACTTGGTTTGCTGGTCGGCAGAATAAGAATATACTCAAACAAAATCTTGAGATAGAGACATACAAAGAGTTTTGGCACGCTATCACTAATCTGAATAACGCTTTAGTAAACCTCCCTGTTTATGCAAATATGGACTTAAATTATACGAAGATTGTTGTTGAAGGCCCACAGAATATTAATGAGCAGGCTCATGAAGAATCCTTTCGTAAGAGACAGAAAATCAATGAATACAACAAAGGGTATGATGAAAGATCTCAAGAAGTTATGGGTGCTTGGGGCGCCTTACATCAACTATGGGAACAGAAAGAGCCGATATTGTCAGAGCTTAGCATAGCTTTTAAGGCGTATTTAGATGAATATTCTAAACTTCAAGAAAAACTGATATTACCGACACAAAACCGCACTAGCCTTGAGCTAGATAACTTTAGCGGAGTAAAAAAGAAGTTAGACGCAGAAAACGATAGACTAGAGCAAGAATGCATGGATATGCTTGTGTACGGAATCGACATGTCGCGTATGATTCAGAAGCGTCTACTCTCAAAGTATTACAATCATCAACCTGTTATTCGAGGTGAAGGTGCACAAAGCGGATTCCAACTCACCGAAAAAGGTCTTGTTTCTGTCAAAGAATTATCGAAAAAATAAAGTACGTAGTTAGTTACTTTATTTTCGCTTCTAGAATATCCTGTTCGGATTTCAACACATCTAGGATATTTGGATTATCTTTACGCAATACCATATAAGGGCCATGTGGTATTTCTCTAGCTTTAATTTTGCCTTGCCGTATTAATTTGCGGATCGTTTGAACGTGTAGTTTCGATTTATACGACAGATCGGAGTCCGTAATACACTTCTCATGCTTCCAGTCACCGCAAAGTGATCCAGGAATCTTCTTTTTATTGACAGCATCCTGGCAATTCATACACTTAAAACCCCATTTGTCGTACCAACCGTCACCTTCATAAACGCCTCTGCCGCAAAGAGAACAATTGCGGCCGTTACCCTCAAGTGTAAAGCCCTTTGGCTCTTTCTCAAGTCGGTGCTTTCGTTGACGCTCCTCCATATCTATTTCCACCAAGGTACCCACGAAACCGACTAGATTCTGGGCAGCTGACTTGTATTCAGCTTCGGTTTCGTACTTAATGCCTTCTTTTTCGCAAAGCTCCTTGAACTCCTTCAAAGATTTGTCCGATATGTCATGATAGTGCATCTTTTCGCTCCTTTTGCTTCTTCTCCTGATAGATATCGTATATGAGTTCGGCGAGCGCCTTAGCATCCCGCTTAATCAATTCTTCTCGTGTTGGTTCTTGCAGTTTTTGTTTGGTTTTCTTAGGCTTGTATGCCATATAATACCTCCTTTATCCAGCAAAAAATGGAACACTTCTGAATATAGCGGTTTTGTGTCCCATTTGTCTCACTTTTTGTCCCATTACCCCTGTAAAGCGTTATCTAGACCCATACGCTCAGCCAACATAAAGAGTCCTTCGAAAGATGGACTTTTTATGTTGGCTCAGTGTAGTTGATTTGAGAACCGTCCGGCGAAACCGAGGTTCGGTCCGCAAAACCACGCGCAGAAGTTTACTTCGAGCATGGTGGCAGTCGTGCGATTATCCTGCCGCCCCAGCCATTAAATAGTACGACTACTCCGCAATCAAAAGATAAAACCCCAGATGGGTGTGATGTAATTTTATAACAAGCTATAATTACTACTAATGATTGATGTTAGTTTTGATATTCAAAAAGAAGCAAACTATCGTGATTCTGACAGGTATAGTCCTACGCTTCAGAAATATCACCGTATTTTGTGGAGTAGGCCACTGCCTAGTGGGCAGCCTTTTACTCTAGAGAAAATCAGCAACAACCGTCTATATCACAATTCAAGCCTGGGTGAGTTCTATTTATCAAGCGATAGGGCAATCACAAGTTTTTGGAAGCGCAAAAGTTTTGAGCATATTACTTCAAATTTTACACTTGATGATCTTAAAGAATACGATAGACTTCTCGATACTATAGGGGGCATCGTTATTTGGCCGAGCAATAGAGTTGGAGCACGTCAAACTATAAATGGTGCCCGTGGATTCAATCGTATGATCAGTGATCGGCTAGATCTAACGATTGAATGCATACGACTTTTCTACGACGGCGAGCAAAGTCCGCTATTTGAAACTTTCAAGCTTTATGAGGATTTCTTCAATTTGTTTGAAAATTTTGAAGGGTTTATTACATTTTTCCTACTTCAAGACGCAGTAACGAGCGATTTCTCTAAAGTAAAAATTGCCAACCCCTTTGATAATTTCAAAACATCACCAGTGCCTAGAAATACTGAAGAGTTTCAACGATATAAAGATAAAACCACTGAATTTGTGAATCTCAGGAACAAACGAATAGAAGATTACGTAAAGACCCTGTAGTGCCCCATTTTAATCCTGGCACAACGGTCTTGACCACTATGCTCAGCCGAGCAGAATACACATGGCTTTTGTCGGGCCTTTTTATATTACTTGAGTATGATATCTGGTGGCACGGAGCCAGAACAACGGTTACTTCTTGAGAACGCGTACAATTGCTTGATTCTGATCGGTTTGCCCTATGTATGTTACGGTAGCCACCTTAGAATCATGAACGACAGTATTAGGGATAACCTCTCCATTAGAAATCGTAGTTTTAAGTGCATCTGGAGCACGATCCGGGCGAGCTATCAAGTGCATGCCTTTTTTTTGACCATCGCGGACTTGTAACGTATTTGTCGCCAAGCGTTGGTTTACTTTATAGCAACTAAATAGTAAATTATGGCCGTCTATGGTAATCGTAGTGGTGTAGGCGAGATTATCAGGAAAATTTCCTTCTGCTGAGTGCTCGGTATAATTTCCTTTTTTGCACTCAATATCATGTGAGGCCTGGATATCGTCCTCCCAACTAATATAAGCGTTTTGGCCAATCTTGAGCACCTTGGGCTCACCACGAGGTGCATCAAATCCTGAAAGTTTATAGTCACCAGAGGCGGGATTATCGAGTACTTCGGCATCTTCCAGAAGTCCTAACTCAAACATCTCTGGCAGACTAAAATCATCTGAACCCTTATCATTCGTATAGCCCATTAGAGAGCTTGGATCGTCCGTAGCAAAAACTTCGCAGGCCTCTTCGACAAGTCCTAGTGGTTCAGGACAGACTGCGATGTTGGCATGAAGCAAGCCAGCTGAGTGCCCCAACTCATGCATAATGATTTGCCCTAAGTTCCCGCCGATGCCACGAAGAGAAAGTATAGGACCGAGGCCTTCGGCTGCGTATCCACCCATTGATCGGTCGTCACAACCATACAGCTTGACTGTGATGATATTGAGCGCGCCTTGCTCCAAGAAGTCATTCGCGTGTTTTTCTAATTGCTTCGAACAAAGACTATCTTTGTTGCTAATACAACCATTCGCAGTAGTGAGTACCGGCGTTTGCGTTACATGTAGCTCACCAGGGATAAACCGGCCATGCGAGGCTTTTTGTATGGTATCGAGAGTGTTGAAAGATGAAGTTTTTAATTGGCCAGGAACAAGAGTCTATTTTGAGAAGTGTTGCTGTCGCGTTGCTATCCGCTAGTCCGGAATGTAGTCGCCGTAAATTTCTGCTTCACAAATTGTGAGATAATTCGCGCCCGACGTGTTGGTTGCTGTCTGTGTGATGCGAATGTGTTTGTAGGCGGCATCATCTGTGCTTGGAATGAACCAAAATCCCCAACCTGATTGATGCCAGTAATAATCAAGCACCTGGACGTCTCTAATCGTCTCCCAGCTGCTATCGTCGTTGGACCCCTCGACTAAAAACGCTCTAAGCGCTTGGTCGCCATTAAATTGCGAACGACTGTGCAAACTAATTGAGTCCGGCCGCACTGTTCCGTCGTCGTATGTGAACTTAACCCATTGCGACGCGGCGTCTGTCGTCAAAAAGTCGGTCGAAAGATTGCTATCGTTGATATAGGATTTATCGCCAATTGCTGTCGACGACACACTAATTGTGATCGCATGGTTGTGATTGACGTCATCAAAATCAGACAGATTCGTAGGAATATACCGCGTGGCACCGGCGGGCAGAGCAGGCATGTCATACGCTTGCAAAGCGCCCCATACTTCAAAAGCGGCTAGGCTTATGCCGGAGGGATTTGCACCGTCATCCATGATGATTTTAAAATATCGGTAGGCGTCCTGCGTGTATGTCATCGGATAAATACCGCGAACTCCGGTGCCGGCTTCTTTGGCGGCCAACACGTCATCCACCTTATTGACGAGAGTAATCCAGGTCGTCAGGTCATTTGAACCCTGAATTGTCCACGACAACAAGACATCATTAAAGTCATTTCTTGTTGTGAATGCATAGTTACATAAACGAATCTTATAATACTGCCCAATATCAAAAATAGCTTCTTGGCTCGGCAAGGCAGTGTTTACGGCCCAGATTGAGGAAGCATTATTATCAATCACGTTGTGATGGGAATACGCAGCAGCATACCAATTAGTTGAACTCGTTGATACTTGGCCTCGTTGCAATGGGTGCACCCAGGATTCCGCGCCGTCCTGGGTAGCAATCCATTCAAATAATCCTGGTTCTGACGTGTTTGACAAATCAAGCTCGTTTTCGTCGATAATAAATTGCTGTGTTTTTAGGTCGCCATAAAACTCAACACCAGCATAGCCAAAGTAATTGTTGCCTTCAGACGTGAGGCCGGTTGCGATAAATCGAAAGTAACGATAATACTGATTGCTCGAGCTAGCTTGAAATGAATACCAGCCGTCGTTGACGACGGTTGCGTCATTTATGCGCTCATCAATAACCGTCCATACCGTGCCGTCTGATGAGGCTTCAACATTCCATGAGCGTGGATAATTATCGTAGTTATACCGTCCTTTGACGGTGTAGTTGCTCACCTTAAGTTCCACGCTTGGCCCAAGATCATATTCAATCCACGATCCCGCTACATTTGAAGAAAACCAAGATGTTTCATCAACACGGTCAGTCGCATACCAAGGTTCAAAGCCAGGGGTAAAACTTGAGACTCGCATTCCAAGTCCGCGGTACAAGGGATTATCAAAAACGACTGTGCCGAAGTTTGACCCAAGTGCATAGAAAAGCCCTTCGTCGTCACCGGGCGCATCCATAACAAAGGTTTGGTCAGTGATTTGGACAACGTTGGCAATGTAGTTGCTACTCGCAACAACACCAAACGATCTAGACACTCAAGTCTCCGACGATAACCCACTGGTTCGTGGCACGTTTTATAGCGGTCACAGACGACCATTGGTCGCGAAGATTCAGCCCTGGCGTGGCGTTTACCCCAACACCCGAATCGGCCAGCACACTAACTCGTCCAGTGTTTATACGCAGAATATCAATGCTAACTCCGATCGGAAACGCAACGTCGTTATTATGCGGAAGCGTTACGATCAGATCACTCGCGCTATCCATCTCGATTCGTTTGTACGCATCAGCCAAGATAAGCGTATGGTTAGTTGTATATACTTCGGAATCTTGAGGTTGATTTGTATCGTTGGCGTTGGCACTAATAGTAAGCGTGCCATCTTCGTACAAAAAATTGATATTCGTACCTTCAACAAGGTAGTCTTCTAGCTCGTCGCCAACCGCAGTCGATAGCCCGGTGATTGAGCCAGCGCTATGGGTATGTACAGAGGCGGCCTTTTCGCTATCGAGCTCATCAAGCGCAGACTCCACATTACTTGATGCAAGGTCAGCTGATCCAGCATAAGAAATTGCCGATGCGGCGTGGGCAGCAGTTGCATCGCTCACGTGGTCATCGATGCTCGACTGCGTGGCGGGGGTAAAAGAAAGCTTCGCTTCCGTAACTGCGCCATCTTGTATATTAGTAGTCTCGACAATATCGGAAGGGATGGAATCCAGGGGCTTCAACGTACCGTCACTAGTATGAGCCACGGACAAAAAATCATTGAGGATATCACCCCATGAACCATCATCGCCACCCGGGTCAGGTAAGCGGCTCAAAATAGCGGCCTCAGCTTAGTATTCACACGCATGTTTAGATTATATATACATAAACACTATTGAGCAATCGGCCCTCATGTCAATAGCAGGGGTGTTGATTGGAATCATTGCCACAAAGAAAAGAACAGCCCTTTGCGCGTCCGCATTGGGCTGATCTTATATATTGAGTTTTGTTTTTGAATCAGTTAGATACTTGTACCCTAGCTGATTAGTTTGTGCTGTTGTCTTGTCCTGCAGCTTGGAATGCGCCAACCTGAACAATGTCGTTGTCTTGGTCGTTATCTTGATCATTATCCTGATCGTTGTCTTGGTCGTTATCCTGTGAGTTGTCAACAGAGTTGTCGTTACCGCTGTTGTTGGTGTTACCGTTGTTACGAACATCAACGTCTACATCAGTGTTTCCGCTGTCACGGTTGTCGACACGGTTGTCAGTCTGCGTGTTAGTAAGTGTTACGGTGTTTCCACTGAAACGGTTGTCTGTCAGAGTGTTTCCGCTAAAACGGCTATCGTTGTTTGTGAGCGTATTGCCACTCCATCGGTAATCGTTAGTAGTTGTTGTGACGGAAGAAGTATTTACTTCGCTTTGTGATTGGCTAACCGCGCCTGGGACTGCGTATGCAAGTGCACCTGGGACGACATGGTATTTTCCGTAAGAAGCACCTTTAGCTGATGCGGAAGTGTGTGAGCCTTTGCCTGATGTCATGTGTGGGTCAACACATGCAGCAGCATATGGGCCAACATTTGCGTTTTGTGCAGCAAACGTAGCAGCGTCAGCAGATTGTGATTTTAGCATTGTAGTTGTTACAAACATTGCAACAGGTACAGCAACTAAAATTGCGATTAGAGTTGATAAAAAGGTTGAGACCGTATTGGCCTGAAATTGGTTTTGTCCCATGTGGGGTCCTCCGTTATTAGTTTAGTCCCACCCAGACATATATGTGATTTCACTCTAGCATGCGTCTAGTCAGCAGCGTCAAACGCTCATGCTTACATAATTTGTATAAACCTGTGCATAACTTAGGCCTGGCTACTGTTATACTGATTTTTGATCTGCAAGTCTTGTATACTAGCGAGTATGAGTGTTGTAAAACCAAGTCAAGGCCAAACTCGACTTACCTGGATTTTAATCGTTGGTGGGTTTCTGGGTCTCACGGCTGCGTTTGTGTTAACGCTCGAAAAGCTGGCGTTACTAAAAGATCCGGCACATCAACTATCTTGCAGTTTAAATCCGGTTTTATCTTGCGGACCAATCATTGGCTCAGAGCAGGCATCAGCGTTCGGATTTCCAAATCCGTTTATTGGCCTTGTCAGTTACGGCGTAATTATTACTGTCGGCATGGCGCTACTTGCCGGCGCTTCGTTCAAACGATGGTTTTGGCTTGGCCTGCAAGCGGGCACAATTTTTGGCGTTGTGTTCATTCACTGGCTAGCGTTTGAAAGTATTTACGTGCTGAACGCACTGTGCTTGTACTGTCTACTTGTTTGGGCAGTGACGTTGCCGATGTTTTGGTACACAACTTTGTACAACCTAAAAACCGGGGTTATTAAAACGCCAAAGTCGCTGGCTAGCCCCGTAGGATTCGCACAGCGACATCATGTTGATATTTTGGTTGGCTGGTATTTGCTTTTTGTTATCGTAATCCTGGTTCATTTCTGGGATTACTGGCAAACACTAATTTAATAGTTTAAAGAAATTATTTTGATTCTTTAAACTGTGATCGAACCTGAAACAATACGTAGAATTCTAGAACTGCCCATAATACCGTCCAGACAATTGTGAACATAAACACGAGTGGTGATCGCAAACTTGTCACAAGGCCGTACGCAACAGAGAATAGCGCCGCGTAATACAAAAGTTGCCAGCCGCTGCGGTTCATTGCTTTTAGTTTCGGAACTGCAATAGCGAGTACAGCGCCCATTCCTACGAGTACGATCAATGAAAGCCACACCATTACAACTGATCCACCTGCGCCAACGGCTGTGCCGACGACGGACACAAAACCAACCGCAGCCAACAGTGGCAAGAACGCCAACACGCTAAAAATTACACCGACAAGCGCAAATATCCACGCATAAGTTGCAATCCATTTGCGTGCGTTTTCCGGAATTTGCACCGGCGCTTTTTTGACCAATAATTCTTCTAGTTTCTTTTCGATTTCTTGCATGTACTTTACTCCCTCACATTAGTTATTACTCTTAGGGTAATAAAAACAGCACGCAAAAGCAATCCGGGGGCGGTACAATGTATGCAATGGGGAAGTTCGAAGACGCCTACAAACAGCTCAATAAGGCTCAACGCGACGCGGTTGATTCTATAGAAGGCCCGGTACTCGTAATTGCTGGTCCGGGTACAGGAAAGACGCAGCTGCTTGCAACGCGCGTGGCAAATATTCTGCAAAGTCCAGACGCCCAGGCAGAGCCGAGCAATATTTTGTGTTTAACTTTTACGGAATCTGCGGCCTACGAAATGCGCCAACGGCTCATCAACTTGATTGGGCAAAAGGCATATAACGTTTCTATCAGCACATATCATGCATTTGGCAGTGAGCTCATTAGTCGGTTTCCAGATTATTTTAATAGCGACTACGACCAGCGGCCGATTGACGAGTTGGGGCAATATACTATCATCGATGCATTGATCGCCGAATTGCCGTACGATAATCCGCTCAAAAAATCTGGCAGTTATATCCACGATGTTGTTAGCGCAATCAGTGAATACAAACGAGCGCTGCTAGAACCAGAAGATTTGCGATTGATCGCAAGCCAGAACCTCGACTTTATCGCGGCCGTAAGCTCTATTACCGAAGAAACACTGCAAGGCATCGACAGAATTAGCAAAAAGTCGTTGACGGCGTTTGAAACTTTGCGCGATAAGACTACTGAATTGCCCATGCCCGACTCACCGCGGGACGTAATAGCGCTTGGAACACTCTGGCAAAACGAGCTTGATGCAGCACTAGAAGCAGCAGACGAAACCGGAAAAACAAACCCAGTAACTGCATGGAAAAACCGTTGGCTAGGGCGCGACGCAAACGCGCAATATATTGTTGCTGGTCGTTTTACTAACTTAAAACTCCAGGCCATGGCCGATTTATATCAAAGCTACCTTGACGAACTAAACCGTCAGCAAGTTTTTGACTATGACGATATGATTTTGCGAGCAATAGCCGGCCTAAAAAACAGCGCGGAACTGCGCTACACTTTGCAAGAACAGTATCGCTACATCTTATTGGACGAATTTCAGGACACGAATGCTGCGCAGTTAGAAATTGTAAAACTGCTGAGCGACAGTCCGCTTCACGAAGGCCAGCCAAATGTATTGGCCGTTGGCGACGATGACCAAGCGATTTACGCATTTCAAGGCGCCGACTATTCGCACATGCTGGAGTTCCAAAAAATGTACAAAAACGTTAACGTCATAACGCTACGCGAAAACTATCGCTCGCACCAAGACATACTTGATACCGCTGGTAATGTCGCTAGCCAAATCGAAGAACGGTTGCACCACACATTGCCCGGCGTAGAAAAAACATTATCCGCACAAAGCTCGCGCTTACCTAAAAAAGCGGTTTTGCAGCGAAACGAATTTAAAAGCGATTTGGCGCAGTACGCATGGGTCACAAAACAGATTGCTCAACTCATCAAGGCTGGCACAAACCCCAAAGAAATTGCCGTGCTTGCGCCAAAACATCGCTATCTAGAACCAATCATTCCATACTTGCGCCAGGCACGAATTGCCGTCCGTTACGATAAGCGCGAAGACGTACTACAAGATCCCAAAATCATGCAACTTCTACATATGGCCGAGCTAGTTGACGCATTGCGCCGCGGCAATCAGGTGTTATGCGATAGTTTGTGGCCCGAAGTGCTCAGTTACGACTTTTGGGAAATATCGACCGAGCAAATCTGGAACATTTCTTGGGCAGCGGCCGACGCCCGAGAACATTGGATGCCACATTTATTAGCAGAACCAACCACCAAAATAATTGCGCTATTTTTTGCACAACTGAGCAATATAACCGGAATCGAAACACTCGAAACCATGTTGGACTACTTGGTTGGCGTCAAAGATATTTCGCTCGACAAAAACGAACCGACATTCGCATCACCGTTTTATAGCTTTAATTTTTCTAAGGAAAGACAAACTACTGACATTCAAAGTTTTTGGGCACTGCTGTCAAACTTGACTGTGCTTCGCCAGCGGTTGCGCGACTACAAAACAGAAGATGACGACCGTGTTAGCCTGCAAGATTTTGTAGATTTTGCGCACAATCATCAAGCCGCCAAAATTAAAGTATTAAACACCAGCCCATACCACGAGTCTTCGGACGCGGTTCAAGTCATGACAACGTATAAATCAAAAGGCCTGGAGTTCGAACACGTTTTTATGCTAGCAGCAATTGATGAAGTGTGGGGAAGCAAAGTTATCACTCAGACAACCAAGGTTCCGTTACCGCAAAACCTCGCCTTCGTGCGATATCAAGGCGCCAGTAACGACGAACGGCTGCGTTTATTATTTGTGGCGATTACGCGGGCAAAATATGGTTTGCACATGAGCAGCTACCGGCAAAACTTTGCAGGCAAGCCGACCACCAGGCTCAAATACTTTAACGAAGTCGAAGAAGTAGACGCTATTAAAAGCATGGTTTTACCAGTTGCAAATCAGGCAGTAATGTTTAGCGACGACGACGCGCCAGAAGTCAGCGAACTGGCGGCATTTTGGCATGGGCGGCACAGCGAACAAAAGTCGCTGGCGACGCTTAAGGATATTTTGCGACCTCGTTTAGAGCGCTACCAAATGGCCCCGACGCACGTAAATAGTTTTACCGATACAATGTACGGCGGCCCGGAATATTTCTTCTTAAATACAATTTTGCGATTTCCAAAAGGGCCAATCATTAGCGGTGAGTTTGGAAACGCGATTCACGAGACTTTGGAGTGGATTCATTTGCAGCAGCGGCAACATCATAAACTACCGACCGAAAAAGCAATTCTAGCGATGTTCGAAAAAAAGCTCCGCGATAAAAAACTGAGTGAGCGCGACACCAAACAACTCTTGAAGCGAGGAACATCTGCACTCAAAATTTACTTACCAGAAAAGCTGTCAGAATTCAGTGAAGATGACGAGCACGAGTGTAACTTCAAAAACCAGGGTATATTCGTGGGCAACGCGCACCTAAGCGGGAAGATCGACAAGCTGATCATTGATAAAAAAACGCGCACAATCAAAATTGTCGACTTTAAAACCGGCGACAGCTTCCAGAAATGGAACTCGCAAAGTGTAAAACTACACAAATACCGCACCCAGTTGTACATATACAAATTATTAGTCGAAGGCTCACAGCGATTCGCCGACTATAGAGTAACCGACGCATATCTAGAATTTGTTGAGCCGGATGAGCACGGGAAGATCAATCAACTGCACGTAGAATTTGACTCGGACGAAATGCAACGACTCAAAAAACTTATCAATGTTGTATGGGAACATATTCTCAGCCTAAACTTTCCAAGCATCAATGGCTACAGCGACGACATCAAAGGTGTTAAAAACTTTGAAAGCGACCTGGAAAGTGGTAAAATATAGTAATGAATACAACGAAAGAATCACCAGCACACAAAACAAAACCTCAAAAATCATACGAATCGAACCCATTCAAAGTCGTCTTTAACGGCTTTGGCAACATGTACAATATCAACCAAAATATGACTATCGTCCTTATGGTCGTAAGTGTACTCGGCATGTTCGGGTCATACGGTGGAAACGGTGGAGAGGTTGATGGCTCGAGCAACTTATTTCAATCAATGTCGCCGGAAGTTATCGCGGCAATCGTTGCAGCCGTCGCTGTTGTTTTGATTGTTGTTTTTGGCATTGGAATTTTCCTTACCACCATGTATTCGGGAATTGCATCTTATGTTGCACTCAAGACCGCCGAAGGCAAGACGGTTACTTTTAAAGAGTCTTTTACGGCCACACTAAAAAAATTCTGGACACTCTTTTGGATCAACTTTGTAGTGTTCTGGAAAATATTTGGCGGCTTGTTACTATTTATTGTTCCTGGTGTGCGTGCGATGCTTCGCTACAATATGGTGCATATGCACGTGTTTGACGACAATTCTTCTGCCAGCGAAGCGATTCAAAAAGCAAAGGCGCTAACAAAAGGTCACTTGATAGAAGTTTTTGGCGTGAGCACGGCCAGCGGTATTATTCCATTTATTGGCGAGGCGATGCTTGTTGGCGGACAATCGGTCATGTATCCACAACTTAAAGAGCTTAAAGCGTCAGGCGCAACTCCACCTAAGCCGCATTGGTTAAACTATTTAGCGTTTATAATTGGTGGTGGCTTTATACTTTTCTTTGGCCTTATCGTACTGATAATTGCAGCGATTGTTCAAGCCAGCTAGCCACAACAGAAGCGCTCCCCAATCAACTATTTGCGCTTGGCTTTTTTCTTGGCTTTTGTTACAACTTTTCCAACTTCGGCTTCAATTTTAGATTTGGCTTTTTGTATCCGAGTTTTTGGTTCAAAGATGTTTAGTGGTTCTTCGTCAAGTTTTTCGCTTGCGAACAAATACGCGTACAAGTTCATACCGATTACTGCGCCAATAATTGGCCCAGCAACATAAGCAATCGACCAAGATTGAATACCGAGCGCAACCGCCGGGTTTAAGCCTGCGTTTGAGCCTACGGCTGCAACGAGAATACCAAGACCCAAAGACCCACCAATAACGAGCGCTTTTCGACCACTATCAAACTTTTGATACACCGCGGCTGCGATCCCTAGTGTAAAAATCATTGTTCCGACAATTTCTGCCACAACAACCGGCCAGCCGAATTCTTTTTCTGCGATACTCGTTAATGGCCTCGCGCTAAGGTATTCGTACAAGCGCATCGCAATTGCCGCGCCAGCAAATTGCATAGCTAAGTACAGTAGCGCCGTAACCGTTGTAATCCTTTTGAGTGTCCACATTCCAAGCGTGACAGCTGGATTTACGTGCGCACCAGAGTTTTCACCAAACATCGAGACAATCAGCGCCAATGTTAAACCAACCGCAATTGCCACAAAATAGGGGATTCCCACAGCCGATTTACTGGCAGCTAAAACGACCATTGTTAAAGTTGCCGTACCCAAAAGCTCCGCCACAAGCATGCTTACGTTTCGTCGTGTAACCATTATTCTACCCTCCAGATTGAGATTAACTTATAACCCAAGTGTATCGTTTTGAGCCACAGATAACAACCTCAACCATCTAGTATTTTTTGCGGCGGCGCTTGAGTTCGGCGACTTTGAGTCGAATAGCGCTTCGGTCGAGTTGCGCTTGAGCTTGATCCAAAGATTTTTGGTCTTTAGCTTCGCTCTTAAGTTTCAAGGCGTGTTCGTGGGCTTTTTTGACTTCGGCTTCGTTGAGTTCGTCGGAGTGGTCGGCTTCGTCAACCAACATTCGCACGTGATTATCCATGATTTCTAGCACGCCACCGTTAGTAACGTAATAATCCATTAGGTCATCTGGTGTGGTGGCTTTTGCACGAACTTTTATGATGCCTGGGCTTGCGATGCTAACCAGTGGCATGTGGTCTTTAAACACACCAATTTCGCCGTCCGGAGTCGGCAAACGAAGCTCGTAGACTTCGTCTTTGAGTTTTGTGCCGCTGAGTGTTACGAGCTCAAACTTAATCATTATTTACCTCTGTAAATTGGTTACAACTAGCAAGCCCAAGCATGGTAACCACATCGCCAACACTTTTTGCTTCCGGAAAATTACCTTGTACGAATTCGTTAAATGCGTAGCGAACCGCCTCGTCTTGTTGCATCAGTGGAATTTTGCTGCTAAATAGGGTGGGTTCGTGGTCGCTAAACATTACTTAACTTCCTTGATTGTGCCTTTCATATAGAAAGCGGATTCTGGTTTGTCGTCATGCTTGCCGTCTAGGATTTCGCGGAAGCCTGCAATGTTTTCTTTTAGGCTAACGTATTTTCCTGATTGACCAGTGAAAATTTCGGCGACATGCATCGGCTGCGTCAAGAAACGTTGAATACGCCGAGCGCGGTTAACGGTTTGCTTGTCTTCGTCCGACAGCTCTTCCATACCCAAAATTGCGATGATATCGATCAAATCTTTGTAGCGCTGCAAGATTCGTTGTACTTCGCGAGCAACTTCGTAGTGCTCCTTGCCAACAATTTCTGGGTCTAGAATCGTCGAGCTAGAATCGAGCGGATCAACCGCTGGATACAAACCAAGCTCAGTCAGCGCACGGTTAAGCGAAATTGTAGAGTCAAGGTGGGCAAACACCGTTGCTGGCGCTGGGTCAGTAAAGTCGTCAGCCGGTACGTACACGGCTTGGACGGAAGTAATCGAGCCTTCTTTTGTACTAGTGATTCGTTCTTGCAAACCACCCATTTCTTGGGCCAAGTTTGGCTGGTAACCTACGGCTGATGGCAAGCGGCCAAGCAGGGCAGAAACTTCGGCGCCGGCTTGCGTAAATCGGAAGATATTATCAACAAACAACAATACGTCTTTTCCTTCGTCGCGAAAACCTTCAGCAATTGTGAGGCCAGAAAGTGCCACGCGCAAACGCGCGCCCGGTGGTTCGTTCATTTGACCAAACACCAGCGACGTTTTGTCCAGTACGCCGGATTCTTCCATTTCGTAGTACAAGTCGTTACCTTCGCGAGTTCGTTCGCCAACACCGGCAAAAACAGAATATCCGCTGTGATATTTAGCGATGTTGTTGATAAGCTCGGTGATAAGTACGGTTTTACCCACGCCAGCTCCACCAAAGAGTCCAACTTTTCCACCTTTTGTGACTGGGCAGATGAGGTCGATAACTTTAATTCCGGTTTCCAAAATTTCTACACCGCCAGATTGTTCGGCCAGGGTAGGGGCGGAGCGGTGAATTGGCGCGGTTCGTTTGTGGTCTGATTTTTTACCGTCGATTGGCTCGCCAATAACGTTGAACATGCGGCCCAGTGTTTCTTTACCGATTGGCACACTAATTGGCGCGCCGGTGTTTGTCACTTGGTCGCCGCGGGCAATTCCGTCGGTCGAACTAAGCGCAATCGCGCGGACAGTTGACTCACTCAAGTGCTGCGCAGTCTCAAGCACGATTTTGCGGCCATCAACATCCATAGTCAGTGCGTTATAAATTTCTGGCAATTGGCCTTCGGTAAAGGCTATGTCAACGACAACACCCACAATCTGAGTGATTTTGCCTTGATTTGTTTTCGTTGCTGTTGTCATTTAATTCTCCTTAATATCTGTTATAAAACGTTATTCGTTATTGTTGCCTCTTGTGAGAATCTAGCATAATCTTCCGGGGGAATCGCGAATTTACGGCCATTAAAACGCGCAACAACCTCGTATTCTATCGCGCCCTCGACAGCAGTAGCTGCGGCCATTCGCATTGCATCTCCAAAAGCAAGGTCAAGTCTTGGTGTCGCGCGAACGATGTCGACATCCCGTCTAATAGTAGTGACAATTTTCTTGCCTATACTTGTTTCGGGGCTCAATTGTCGGAACAAAGGAAAAGAAACTACGATCTCTTTTAGCCTATAGTCTTTTCTGGTCAAGAACCTACTGTACGCACTAAACTGATCTTGTTCAGCTTCATGATACACAGTCAAAGCAACACGTGCGATAGAACCAGGCTCGGTGCTGGGATTAATTGTAGGATATACTAATGCGCTCGCGCGAAGCACATCGACTGGATCGGAGCGCATGTTTCTGCGACGACGATTAGACTCTAGACTCATGCTATTGCCTCCGCGCCGCCGGTGATTTCGGCGATTTCTTGGGTAATTGCTGCTTGTCGAGCGGTGTTAAATGCCAGAGTCAAATCGTCGATTAAATCGTTGGCGTTGTCGGTAGCGCTTTTCATGGCCATCATTCGCATAGAATGCTCGGATGCGCGGCTTTCGAGCAGTGATTGGCTTAAGTTTGCTTCGATTAGTCTATCGGTAACGCTGTCTAAAACGGCTTTTGCCGATGGCTCAAACACGGCGTTTTCGAGGTCGCGCGGAATTTCAACTTCAGTGAATGCTGCTGGTAGCAGACGATCAACCGTAACTTCTTGGTTGATGCTCGATTTAAAATCCGTATAGATTACATCGACCGCGTCGATTGCTGCTGTTTTGTACGAATCGGTAAGCGTAGAAAGGATTGGTGCAATATCATTTGGCGAGGCAATTTCGGGGAAGTTTTGATAGGCGGCTACAACTTCGACGCCTTCTAGTTTTGCCGCAAAAATAGACACTTGACGGCCAACAACGATAAGCTGTGTCGTTATGTTTGATTCGACATCTCGTTTAAGTTCGGTAGTTAAACGGCGCAGAACATTGCTGTTGTAGGCTCCGGCAAGTCCGCGATCACTAGTAACGGCAACAATCAAGCGAGTTTTAACATCGCGCTGCACAAACAACGGATGCACATCAACATCTGTTAGTTCGCGCAGACGAGTCAAAATTGCGTTCGCTAAATTTCGGTAATCGCGAGATTTCGCGGCAGCATCTTGCGCGCGCCGCATTTTGCTGGCAGCTACAAGCTCCATAGCCTTAGTAATCTGTTTGGTATTTTTAACAGATCCAATCCGCTGTTTTAGTTGCTGCGTACTAGCCATTCAGAATCTCGTTTCTCGAATTCAAAATCTCAGTTTCTAATTCATAATATACTCGAATGCCTCGCGCAATTGCATAGTCTTCAATCTGGTCAGTAACAAGAGCAATTGGCGTTGCATCGCGCAAACCAACGATACCGTAACCAATAACTCCGCGAACTGCCATCTCCGCGCGTAGATAGAGTACTGCATCAAAATCATCAACAGGGCTTGGCAAAACCTCTCTGATTAATCGACTTGCGACATCCATCTCTGAATCAAACATCTCGGCATGCGTAGCAGTCATTGTCATTTACGCTTCCTTGTAGCCTTTGGCGATTTCGGTTGCAGTTTTGAGGATGGCTTTTTGCATTTCTTCGGTTGGTTTGCCGCCTTTATCGAGTTCGCTCATGAGTTTTCTGTGGTCTTTGTGCAAGCGAGCGAGTAAGTTTTCTTGCACTACTCTTACGTCTTTGACTGACACACCGTCGAATGCGCCCTCGTTAGCAGCGTGCAAAATTGCAGTTTGTTCCCAGACAGAAAACGGCGAGTACTGTGGTTGTTTTAATAGTTCGGTCAAGCGTTGGCCGCGTTCGATACGCTGCTTGGTTTCTGGGTCAAGATCGGTAGAGAACTGCGCGAATGCAGCCAGTTCGCGGAACTGCGCCAAACTCAAGCGTAAGTTTCCGGCCACACCTTTTACGGCTTTGGTCTGCGCTGCGCCACCAACACGTGATACTGACAAGCCAACCGAGATTGCTGGGCGAATACCCTGGTAGAACAAGTTGGTTTCCATGAAAATCTGACCATCGGTAATAGAAATCACGTTGGTTGGAATATATGCGCTAATATCGCCAGCTTGCGTTTCGATAATCGGTAGGGCAGTTAGTGATCCGGCGCCCTCGGCGTCGCTCATTTTTGCCGAACGCTCGAGTAAGCGAGAGTGCAAGTAGAACACATCGCCCGGATATGCTTCGCGGCCTGGTGGGCGCCGGAGCAACAGTGACATTTGTCGATACGCCGCCGCGTGCTTGGTTAAATCATCGTAAATAATCAGCGCGTGCTGGCCGTTGTCGCGGAAATATTCGCCCATGGCAGTTCCGGCGTATGGCGCCAAAAACTGCAAGCTGGCTGGGTCGGCGGCAGATGTTGCGACGACAATTGTTTGATCCATAACACCTTCGCGTTTGAGTCGTTCCACCAAACGAGCAACTTTGCTCAGCTTTTGGCCAACAGCAACATAAATGTTAACAATGCCGGTTTTTTGGCGATGTTGGTTAATCATGGTGTCGATTGCAATGGCGGTTTTTCCAGTTTGGCGGTCGCCAATGATAAGTTCGCGCTGGCCACGGCCAACAGGAATCATCGAATCGATTGCTAGAATTCCGGTCATTAATGGTTCGTGGACGCTTTTTCGGGCCAAAACTCCAGGGGCGGAGCGTTCTACCAAGCCTTTTTTGCTAGTTTTAACGGGCTCGCGGTCGTTTCCTTTGCCGTCCAAAGGGCGACCAAGCGGGTCAACCACGCGTCCGACTAACTCTGGACCAACAGGCACTTCCAAAACTTTTCCGGTTAAACGAACTTTAGCACCAGCTTTTACCTTGACGTCTTCGCCGAGCAAAACCGCACCGATTTCGTCTTCCATCAAGTTAAGCGCAAAGGCCGTTACGGTTCCACCATCAGTCGCGTCGATTTCGATCATTTCGTTATAACCGGCAGCTGTTAAGCCGTAAATCCAGGCAATACCATCGCCAATACGCGTTACTAAACCAACGGTTTCCATTTGTCCGCTGCCTTTGAGCTGCTCAATCGCTTCGCGAATACTTGCGCTCAGTTCTTTTACAGATAGTTCAGTGCTTGATGTCATGCGTTTACTCCTTCTTATTCTTCGTCTGTTAAACAGTTGCTTGTTTTAATTTGTTGAGTTTTGCTCGGACAGTAATGTCGAGTTGCTGCTCGTTTGTTTCGATTCGCACGCCACCGATTACGGATGGGTCGATTGTCTCGTTCAAAATAACTTTGTCGGCTTTGCTTGTTTTAGCAACCATCGCTTTCAAATCACTTTTGAGCTTAGCAGAAATCGGATGCGCACTGACAACGGTGGCTTCAGTGATGCCGTTGTCGCTACGCATACGAACCATATCCCGCATTAAACCGTCGAGCTCTTTGGTTTGGCGATTTTGCGTCAAGTATAGCGCAATTGCCTCGGCTAATTGTTTTTGATCTCGCGATTTTTCAGCGAGGTTCAACAGGGCAGTGGCAGTTTCTTTGCGCTTATTACTCATGGTTATTTTTCTGCCCCAACTTCAGACAGCGAACGTTCCATAAGCTTGGCGTCTTTGCTAGCGTCGAGTTTTTCATGAATAATAATTTCTGTCGCGCGAGCCACCAGTTCGAGCGTGTCTTTTTGGAGTTCTTTTTTAGCGCGTTTTACTTCGCCGTCGATCTTTGTTTGCGCCTCTATTAGCATTGTTTCTACTTTTTCGGCAGTTTTAAGTTCGGCCTCTTTGAGCAAACCGCCAGATTCTTCGTGAGCCTCGGCTATAATTGCGTCGGCTTCTGTTCGAGCTTTGCTGAGTGTTTCTTCAATGCGTTGTTCTAACTTTTCTTTTTCGACTTCCATTTCTTGGCCAAGTCGTACTCCGTCGTCAATTGTCTTGCGGCGTTTTTCGAGCGTTTCAATAATGCCGCTCAGTGCGAACTTTTTTATAACAAAAAACAATACCAAAAAGGTAAGTGCTTGCGCGCCAATTGCCAATGGGTCAATACCCAGCGCGCCAATGCCGCTGACTTCTTCTGTCGCACCAAAACTAGTTAATAAATGTATGAACTCCATGTTGCTCCTGTTAGTTTATCAGATCTGACGTAGTTTTGAGCCAACTGGCCCAATCAGCACACTCAGATGATTTGTTGAGATGAAGTGCAAGGCGTCGCTGAGACCCGTAAGCAAATCGTATTTGTAATACGATGCCGCGCGGAATGCTCAGCGACAACGCTGCAATTCGCTCAACAAATTAGCTGAGGAGGAATGCGCCGAGTAGGAAGGCTAAAAGTGCGGTAACCTCAATCATCGCAGCGATGATCACGATCTGGCCTGCAGCCTTACCAGCTTCTGGGTTTCGACCCAAAGCTTTCATGTAGTTTGCGCCAACCCAGCCAAGTGAAAACGCAGCAGCACCGAGAACGATACCGAGCATAATTCCTTTAGCCATAATTGGCATGTCGCTAGCAGCAGCCTCGGCTGCAAATGTTGTCAATGGAGACATATAATGTAATTCCTTCTTCTTATTTGATATCCATTATGCACATAAAAAATGTGCCAATCATGTCGTCGCGCCTTCGACCTTTTTTGGCGTCGGTTCATGAACATCGTCGTGGCCATCATGGGAATGGGCGATGGCGAGCCCCAGATAAGTAGCAGCAAGGACAGTAAATACGTAAGCCTGGATTCCAGCAACCAGAACCTCAAACAGCAAAATCGGAATAACGGCGAGCGGAGTGCGTCCACCAGAGGCAACAAGCGAAGTAAAGACGGCAACTAAAATTTCGCCAACTGCCGTGTTCAAAAAGAGCCTCAAACTCAGGCTCAAAATACGCGTAAACTCACCAAATACTTCGAGCACACCAATAAACAGATTAATTGGGTTCAGTGGTTTGTCGGTAAAATAATGCTTGAGGTGATTTTTGCCGCCCTGCGCTTGAATCGACAAAACCTGCACAATGATAATAGCAATCACACTCAAGGCAATTGTACCGTTTAGATCGGCCGTAAATGGTCGGAAAAGTGGCGTGTGAACACCCGCAACATTAACACTCAACCCTGGACCAACCAGTGGCAACAACGCAAGCAAGTTGGTAAATATAATAAAGAAAAAGAATGTACCAAAAATCGGCGCGTATTTAACGGCGCGTTTTCGCGAGCCCAGGGCGTTTTCTAGCAAGCCTAGCAAAACCTCGGTAATTATTTCGATACTTTGACCGAAACCTCTGGCTGGATTTAGCTTGGTGTTTCGTTTCCCCCACAGTAGAATCGCCAAAATAACCAAACCGCTTAACAATCCGTAAATCATAGAGTTCGTAACAGTTAGCGGCCCCAGTTGCGCAATTGGCTCGGCGCGCAAACTAATGTGAATATCACTTGCAGCAAACATTCCATTCGAAACAAAACCGGAGATTGCATTAAAAGGACCTACCATTTGTAGCTCCTTGCGGTCGTCGGCGATCTGTCGGCGGCTATCCTCATCTGCCCGGCATCATAACAAATAAGTTAAGGGGTGCGCAAGCGTTTTTTCAGATTAGGCACGTGATATAATACTACGTATGGATTATCCGAATTACTTTGCACATCACGTCCCGAGCGAGCAACAATTTTCTGTTCATATCTTGCCGATTGTTGTTTGCGCCGTTGTGGCGGCACTTTTTGTTGGAATCTTACTAGTCAAGAAACGTAAACATAACCAGAAGGATCAATAATGATAACCGTATACACCACACCAACGTGCGCGTTTTGCCACGCCGTAAAAGACTATTTCAAAAGCAAAGACATCAAGTACAAAGAAACTGATTTGACCGAAGATCAAGCCGCGGCGCAGTGGGTACTTGATAAAACTGGCCAGCTCGCCGTCCCTGTTATTGATATCAACGACACCATTATTGTCGGATTTAATAAACCTGCCATTGACGACGCACTCGAAAAAGCAAAATCCAAATAGCAAATTACAAATAACAAATAAATACCAAGCACCGTCTGAAATTTCTGTCATTCGAATTTTGAATTTATTTGGAATTTAGATTTTGGAGTTTGTGATTTTCATGCGCTAGAATGTGTATATGGCTTTCGAAGATTACAAACAAAAAAAATCCGTCGTGGTTGTTTATACCGGCGAGGGCAAGGGCAAGACCAGCGCCAGCATGGGTCTGATGACGCGTGCACTTGGCACCGATTGGGCAGTGGCATTTATTCAGTTCATAAAACACTGGGATGTCGGCGAACATCGATTTATCGCCAAGGTTCAGCCCTTATTTAAGAGTAAGCTATATTTTTACAAGGGCGGCAAAGGTTTTTATAACGCAGGCGAGTTAAGTGCTGAGGGCGTCACTGAAGCCCAACATAAGCAAGCCGCTCTAGAAACCTACAATGAGGCCTACAAAGCCGCAACCTCTGGAAAGTTCGATTTAGTGATTTGCGACGAAATCAACAACGCCGTCAACAACAAGCTTATTAGCGTCAAACAGCTCGAAACATTAATAAAAAAGAAGTCGCCCAAAACTAGCCTCTGCATCACCGGCCGTAACTTCCCGGACGAATTACTACCACTAACCGACATCGCCACCAATATGACGAAAATTCGCCACCATTTTGACGAAAAATTTCTTGCAAACAAGGGCATTGATTACTAAGATTTTAATTACTGTGCTTGAGCCTTCTCAACAATAAGCGTTTTAGTATTTCTCATGCCGCGCTCATGGAGATACCCGTTTCGGTCATAAAATTTCTGTGAGGGAGCAAGCGCGAACAAAGTCACAGAAATCGCGCCAAGTTTAAGAGCAGAGTGCTCGATACCGGCAAGCAACTGCGCACCGACGCGAAGTTCGCTATTTGAACGCATCGTTTTCGTGACTGCAATTTGCAGAATACGAAAATCTCCCGTTTGCTCGCCACAAATGTCACGATCCAAATATCCAGCTGCCGCGCCAACCACTTTACCGTTGTACACGGCCGCAAGTGCTGCGTCCGCTGGGATACGATCAAAGTAGTCTTGATGATCGCGATTCCTGGCAAGGTCGCCGAGTTCAAACAACAGCAAGTCGGCTGCGGGTTTACGCACAGAAGCATCTGCCAAAGCGTTAATTATTTCTATCATAATACTTATTATATCATAAAATTGAGTATTTGCCTTATACCGCGTCGTCTAGCAGTTTCGCGCGCTCAGAACTGCTTCCAGAAGATTGTGTATAGCCGTGTTTATCAAAGAACTCCGCAGACTCTGACCGTGGAAACAGGCGCATGCGAGTTGAGCCGCCATCAAATGCACGAACCTCGATCTCCTGTAGCAACATACTGCCAATGCCAGGGTGGCGTAATCGTTGAGACTCAACAACGGCTATTTCGTGCAACATAAAAACGTTGTGATACGTTCCATCGTCACCACCGGCGGCAGCACCGACAAGCTCCTTACCAATAGTGGCCGCCAGAATTACATCAGCTGGCATGTGGTCAAAGTAATCACCGCTTAGCGTTGGGTCTAGTTTTGTACCTAAGATATCCATCAACAGAGCAGCAGCTTTTTGGCGGCGGTCATGATTGCGGCGGTCATGATTGCCCGAGATTTCAAGAATTTCAATCATGAGCTTATTATACAACTTTGGATTAAATTTGTAAACACCGCTTAGCTATCCGGCGTTTTTGACTGCTAGAAGATACTCAAGACAACGTGTATTGTTTGCTAGAATAGACGCATGCCTACACTGTATTTGATGCTTGGATATCCGGGCGCTGGCAAAACTACAACCGCAAAGGTGATTGCCGATATCACCGGTGCGACGTTGCTCAGCTCGGACGCACTGCGATTTGAGATGTTCGACTCTCCAAGATTTTCCGAAGAAGAACATGAACAGCTGTATCGCGAATTAAATCAGAGAACCGAAAAACTTCTGGCAAGCGGCAAAGATGTGGTGTACGACGCTAACCTCAATCGTCACGAACACCGACGCGAAAAATACGACATCTGCGAACAAGCAAACGCCACGCCAAAACTTATTTGGGTTCGTACACCCAAGGAGCTAGCAAAACAACGCGCCACGCACGAAAGTCGCAAGCATTTTACACCCAGAGGCGAAGCTCTGGCCGATATGTTTGATCGCATTGCTAATCTGATAGAAGAGCCAAAGCAAGACGAACATCATATCGAAATCATCGGGCAAAACGTCACACCAGAAATTGTCCGCGCAAAATTAGGCCTATGAATAAACGAACCGTCAAAAAACTGGTTCAGGCCGCGCTGTTTCTACTGTTGGTTGGTGCAACATATTTCGCTAGTCAACAGCAAAACGTTCAACAAACCGTGCAAAAGGTGGTGCCACCGGCCGGCAGCTACAACGTAACGAAAGTCGACGACGGCGACACTATTATGGTTGATATGGACGGAGTAGAGGAAAAAGTTCGATTTATCGGCGTCGATACGCCCGAAACCAAAGATCCGCGCAAAGTTGTGCAATGTTTTGGTAAAGCCGCTAGCGAATTTACCAAAAACTTAATTGGTTCAAACCCAGTAAAACTAGAAGCGGACCCAACCAACACCAACCGTGACCGCTATAATCGCTTGCTTCGCTACGTATATTTGCCCGATGGAACACTAGTGAACGCAAAAATTATTGAGCAAGGGTACGGCTTTGCGTACGTTAGTTTTCCGTTTACAAAACTAGAAGAATTCAAACAACTACAAACTGAGGCCAGAGAACAAAACCGCGGATTATGGAACGAATGCGATCCGGCAAAAAATGAGTATGGTGGATTTACATCGAATCCAGCGGAATAATTTTTAAAATATTTGCCCAGTTACAGTAATCAGCTACAGCGATTCTAGCAATTCGACCAATTTTTTAGTCTGGATTTTTTCACTCAAAGTTTTGGCTTGCTTGCTGGCTGCTTGGCCATATTTTTTGCGAGTTTTTTCATCACTCAATAGTGTTAAAACTTTTTTGGCAAAATCTTTTGGATTGTTCCGCGCCTGTAACCCAGTCTTCTTTGTCACTAAAACTTCGTTAATTCCTTTGTCTATCCAAACAGCCGGCAAACCAGTTAAAGCCGCTTCGTTAACCACCAAAGCTTGCGTATCAGTAAGAGAAGGGAATGCAAAAACATCAGCCGAGGCATAAACCGAGCCAAGACTTTCACGCGGCAATCGGCCCACAAAAATAATTTGCTGAGGATAGTCGGACGCTCGCGCGTGTGCCTCCAGCTGTTCGCGGTAGCTAAAATCGCCTACAAAAACCAGTTTAGCTTTTGGCTCTTTTTTGCCAATATGGTCAAAAGCATCGATCAGTAAGTCTAGGTTTTTTTCTGGCGCCAGGCGACCGGCGTACATCACAACCTTTTCGTCATCGTCTATATTGTGTTCGCGGCGGAACGCTTTAGATGCCTGCAGATCAACTGGCAGCGGATCAACACCAGTTGGAATTGTCGATACCTTAACCGATTTATCCCATGACCGCAGTTGTTTAGTCATTTTTTTCGACACTGCCACCACTGCATCGCAGCGACTATGCAACACTGTGAGCATTTTTATAATCATATGTTTGCGGCGAGAAATATTATGATCACGGCCAAGAATCATTGCTTTAGTTGTTTCGCGGACTTCTTGCAATGACATATTAAGTGCAAATGGTGCGGCCATTGTGAGCGCCAACAAACCAAAAACCGCACTTGGATATTCTTCGATGTATTGGCTAACGTCGGTACAGTACTGCGAAACCAACGGAATTTCTTGCTTGATTGCGCAGTAAGCGCCCAGCATGCCAATTTGGCCCGGAGTGAAAAAGATAATCACATCAAGCTCAAGTTTTGCAATTCGCCGATATTGTATTGGCGGAAAAAACAACGATGTGGCTTGGTCTTCAAAAAAAATATCGCCAACCGCTGGAATCCACAACATGTTGCCGCTCGATTCTGGCTCGCGCAAACCGGTTTTTGGCGCAACGACATATACTTCGTGCCCAAAAGCCTCTAAGTTTTTGCGGGCCGATTCCACCACGTGCACAATACCGTTCATTGCCGGCAAATAAGAGTCGGTAAAAAGTCCGATACGCATTGCTCCTATTTTAGCACGGGTTTATTGTAAGCGGTCACTAAGTCCGAGGCGCAACACCGCTAATAATGCGGGCATTGCATTTTGGTAGGCGTGGCCTTCACCCATAAGCGTCTGCGAACTCACGTTCAACCCCAGATCGCGCATTGCGATGGCAAACTGATCTTCCCAGGCTGCGCTCACAAGCCCATCCTGCGCCCGAACTGTATGAATGTGCGTACCGTGCTCTGGATCTACACTGAGGCGCCCAGAACACACTGCATCGGTCATAATTTCGATTTGACGACCACGTGACATCGCTTTTGGCGTATGTCGGACGTGAGTCGCAAACTGTGCTTTAATTTGACCTCCAAGATCTGCTTCATCGGCCGGGAATGCCTCGCCGTTGTACGGAGTATAGTCCTTCATGTGCTTGCCGGCGCCTGCAAATCGCTTAAGGAATCTCGGGTACGAAATGCTCTGTAATGCCATGTTCTCTGAACTTATAACTGCCGAAATTACTGTGCCTTCTGGTGCCGTGGCAATCATTTCCGCACCTGTGAGCGTTGACTGTGAGTGGTTTAAAAATACCACTGGCAAACGCCGACCATTTGCATCAAGAAGATGTTCATCAAGCTGTAGATCGCGCCAATGTCTTGTTGCAACGTCAAGCAGGCGTCCATTGTGTGCTTGCTCGATTTGACGTTCGGTCATCGCATTCTGTTTGCTTTCGGGGTGTCCCATGCCAGGAAAGCCCATAACTGCAACGCGCATATTTGTAGCGGCGGCCACAACGCCAAACCGTGCTGCGTTGAACGGACGATCCGGCGTATCCGACCAAGACACCGGCGCAATAGCCAATGCTGTTGGGTTTTCGTTAGTTGTTACGCCAAAATATCGAGTTTGCAAGCCGCCTAAAGCCTCGGAATCAACCATACTCGTAATCTGCTGTTGTTCCATCAGAGCAGGATTCATAATCGCGTCGTGGCCAATAAGTTCTTGCACCTCTGCTGTGTGGAGATATCGTTCTGTAACAGTGTTCATAGTGATTTATTATATCATAATATTGTGCTTATGCAATATGATACAATTATGCTTAAGCTAATCAGATATGACAACACGTAAATCAACCAAGAAATCACGAGTGAATCGACTGCAAACATCTTTGATGAATTTTATTCGAAGCCCGAAAAAAATCCTCGCCGGAATTGCCATATTTATTGCCGCAATAATTGGCCTTATCGGTGCGAGTAATCTTATCGACTACAGCTTCAAAGAAGTGCCGAACCCAAATTACGGTGTTAGTTTTTCTAAAAAATACTCCGAAGAACTTGGGTTAGATTGGAAAGCAAACTACACGGCACTGCTCGATGATCTGAAGATTCGAAACTACCGGCTGATGAGTTATTGGGATGTTGGTGAACCAAAACAGGGAACATATGATTTCAAAGACTTAGATTGGCAAATGGACGAAGCGCACAAACGTGGTGCAAAAGTCAGCCTTGGGCTAGGGCTTCGGCAACCACGTTGGCCGGAATGTCATCGACCAAGTTGGCTGTCTGCACTCGATAAAGAACAGCAAGAAGCTGCGCTTATAAATTATCTTTCCGTAGTAGTGAACCGCTATAAAAATCACCCGGCACTCCTGAGTTACCAACTCGAAAACGAAGCGGTCAATACCTGGTTTGGCGAATGTACCGCGGCCGACATCGACAAAGAGCGGTTAGCACGCGAGTACAATCATGTTGCGTCACTGGACCAAAATCACCCCATTTGGATGAGTCTAAGCGATCAACACGGCCTGCCGCTTGGCGAACCCACGCCAGACCAATACGGCTATTCAGTGTATCGCGTTGTTTGGAATGACAAGACTAAACCGTTCGAATTTTACCTGACGTATCCAACACCAGTTTGGTATCACAAATTACGCGCGCTTTGGATCAAAACATTTAAGCACCGCGACATTTTCGTACACGAACTGCAGCTAGAGCCTTGGGGACCAGTTGGTACCAAAGACTTGTCGATCGAAGAGCAAGAGCGATCCATGGATACTGATCAGTTATCAGAAAACATCCAGTTCGCGCGCAAAATTGGCGCACGCGATATTTACACTTGGGGCGGAGAGTGGTGGTACTGGCGCAAAACTACTCAAAGCGATCCAACAATTTGGGAGCATGTGCGCTCGGAGTTAAATCGAGAATAATATTTTGTAATATTTAGCTTGTTATGTCTATAC
>Ga0163149_10000669_pt1 | contig 45026 bp, 38 predicted proteins | sample OliLakLV19MP5G1_FD_148604 | JGI IMG/M metagenome (GOLD analysis project Ga0163149, IMG submission 148604) | Freshwater microbial mat bacterial communities from Lake Vanda, McMurdo Dry Valleys, Antarctica - Oligotrophic Lake LV.19.MP5.G1 | ecosystem: Environmental > Aquatic > Freshwater > Lake >...
ATTTAAACACCTAAAACCAATTTCAACCTTCCATATCCACTTTTACTCACAGGCACTTTGGCTCCGGATTTTAATATTGCAATATGGCTGTCTTTTTCATATATTTCCAATTTTGTGATCTGGCGAACATCAACAATAAAACTGCGGTGACATCTTACATATTGGTTCTTGTCTAATGCATTTTCAAAAAAGATCATTGTTTTGTGTTTCATAAATCGGCCTTCTAACGTATGTATAAATACATAATCTTCTGCTGCTTCTATATATAATATTTCATTAAAGGGAATGATCTTTATTTTGTTGTTTAATTTAATAACTACACGTTGAGGCTGGTTGTCTGATTCAGCAAGTGTTTCCACAAGTGCTGTTGTTTTTTCCAGCGTTTCAGGTCTTGAATTTATCCATCGTGTAAGCGCTTTATCAAATCGTTCTTTATTAAATGGTTTTAATAAATAATCAATAGCGTGTATATCAAATGCCTTTATTGCATATTCATCGAATGCCGTGGTGAATATCACGGAAGGTTTTTCTTCTATCAGTTCCAACATTTCAAAGCCATTTATTTTCGGCATCTGAATATCGAGAAATATAAGGTCGGGTTTGTGGGTGGATATTGCTTTAACTCCGTCGAAACCATCACCACATTCCGCAACTATTTCTATATCAGATTTTTTTTCCAGGTATTCTCTTACCAGGCTTCGAGCCAAAGGTTCATCGTCGATAATAATTACTTTTATCATGTGGGTTGTGGAATTTTTATTGTGGTTGTAAATATATTATTTTCTGAAGCGGTATTCAGAAGGTCGTTTCGGGAAAACAAAAGATATAATCTTCGCTGTACTGCATTCAATCCGAATCCCGTTCCTTTTTTGGGTTGATTACTCGTAGCATCAAATGGATTTTTTATAGTAATTATGAGGTCGTTGTTTAATTTGACCGCTCTTATTGTAATAGTAACATCTTCGAGCGTATCATACAATCCAAATTTAATGGCATTTTCCAAAACAGGTTGTAATAATAATGATGGTATTTTCAGTGCTGCACAAGAATCATCAAATTGAATATCTGTTTTAAGGCGATGTCCGAATCTAACCTTTTCAATTTCAAAATATAAATTCAAATGATTTAATTCTTCATGGAGCGGAATAAATTGAGCATTGTCTTTTCTTATAGTCCCCCTCAAAAAATCCGATAATTGTTGCACCATTTTTCTTGCTTCCTCCGGTTTGGAGCCTGCAAGTGCACTAATAGAATTAAGACTGTTAAATAAAAAATGCGGCTGCAACTGACTGCGCAGATCGAATAACTCAGCCTCCTTTGTCAGCTTCTCAGCTTCGTGTTTGCGTAATACATTTTCCTTTTGTGATTCTAAAGTGCTTATTAAAATATTTACCATACTAGTGCAGGCTGATAATAAGAATGCAATTCCAATACGCACAGGATTCGAGCGATTGATAAAATTGATATAAACCTCATTATTGCTGTATAAGGTGCGTAAGAAGAAACTACTGGTAAAAGTTACAATAACTGCCATCAAACCTCCTGTTAAAATAATATATGGTGCTTTTTCTTTTTTGGGCAAATAAAATTGCATGATGTACAACTGAAAAAAACAGATTAGTGCAAGAGTTACATTAAATATTAAACTATCCGCAATAGAGATAGTCCAGTTAAATTCCATCCAATAAATAAATATTGCATGGAAACCTATCCACACCATCCAACTCAATAAAAATGGCAATAAAAATTTTCCGGAAGAAAGTAAATTACTTGCCATATCAATTTATTAACACACAATAATTTTGCACTGGAATTTAATTTTGAATAACTATTACTTTTTATTAATAACTTTTAATCTCTATCCCACCAAATACGGAAGTGCCTTTTAATAAAAGTACTTTGTTTGTGTCAACTGATACGTTATGGGTCGGTCTATTATCTTCTACGCCTCCAAATATATTTACAAACTCTGTTTTAAGGTCCCAGTGAGGAGGAATTATCAATGTGCATCCGCCAAATATCTGCGTGAGTTCTAATTTTACGCTTCCTTCAAAATCAGATTGCATTAAATTTAACTCTGTTCCACCAAAAATGCTTGTAGCATCACCACCTTTAAATTGTTTTGAAATTACATTTTTATTCACACCGCCAAAAATGGAAATAACATCAATATAATCATCAGCAAGTGCATTATCGGAGGCAAAACCTTTTTCAATGGAATCTCTAGTATTTCTTGCATTTCGACCTCTTCTGGAATTTGTTTTCGGTACAAAAATAAAATAGGCACCAAGTAAAATAAAGGCCAATGGACCATAATATAAATGCAAATTTAAATGTGGAAAAAAATCGTCGAGTTTGAAATACAAACCAATTCCAATGAGGATCATCCAACTATAACCCCTAAAATTGCTTCTTTCGCCTACAAATATGCCCGACAGAATAAGTATCAGTTCCCAACTGAAAAAATCAAAATTTAACCGAATATTGGAGTTGTGGTCGAGGAAATAGATGATTCCTGCTGCAACTAAAGCAAATCCTGTCAAATAAAACCGTTTTGGAGTTTCTCTCTCCGGAGGTGGCTGAGGTGAGTTGGGATCGTTTATAATATTCATTTTCACTTATTTTATACAAAAGTATTCCGAATAAGCAGGTTAAAGAACAATGCATACACGAAATTACCCGTTTTTTCGATGAACAGATGCTTTTGAACGATTAAAAGGTGCAGCCCCATCCGAAAATTATAAATATCTTTATACCTGATTATGAAACTTGTTAAGAAACTGTTTATCGTAAGTCTGGTTTTAATGCCGGCATTTGTTTTGATTTCGTGTAATAACAACAAAGAGCCGGAGGTTCCAATAAAATATAATACCCAGTCCAAATTTGAAAAGGAAGGAGAACTTCTTTTTTTAAAACCTGATGGAACTTCTATTGTTAAAGTCAACATTGAAATTGCAGATAATGATGCAGAGCGCCAGATGGGGTTGATGAACAGGTCTTTTATGAATAACAGCCAGGCAATGCTCTTTATTTTTGATATGGAAGAACCACAGGCATTTTGGATGAAGAATACGATAATTCCGCTCGATATTATTTATGTGAATTCAAACAAAGAGATTGTTTCCATCGCTGCAAATACAGAACCCTATTCTGAAAAATCGTTACCATCCACAGGCCCTGCTATTTATGTAGTGGAGGTAAACGGCGGATTTTGTGATCAATACGGTATTGCGGCGGGTACTAAAATTTCCTATACGCGCAACCAATAAACAGGGAACGCTTTTTGCTTGTTGAGGGTCTATCTTTAAAAATGAAAGTGAAACTATTTGGTGGATGTATCATTATTTTTCTGACCCTTCAGCTCAAGGCACAGAATTACAGCGTTAAATCATTTAGTGAAGTAGATTCCTTTCTTAATAATACTAACGATACTTTGTATATCATTAACTTCTGGGCAACCTGGTGCAAACCGTGTGTAGAAGAATTACCGGGCTTCGAAAAAGTAAATGCTTTAAGTGCGGAAAGAAATATCAAAGTAATTCTCGTTTCCCTTGATTCGGAGACAAGCCGTAAAAGAAGTCTGGAGCCCTTTTTGGAACGCAATAAGTTAACTAGTGAAATTTGGGTGATGCCCGATAAAAAACCAATTGACTGGATAGATAAAATTAATCCTTTGTGGCAAGGTAGTATTCCTGCAACATATATTTTCAACAATGCGAAAAATATTAGTGTATTTGATGAACATCCATTTACCTATGAGGAACTTATGACAAAAATTAATTCTTTTTAACATTAATTAAAATATCAAACAAATAAATTTGAAATTATGAATGTAATATTTTCACTAATAATGACCTTAGGTCTTTTAAACAATGATCCTGCGCCAAAACCGGCTCCTGTTGGATATGCGGTTGGCGATGTGGTAAATAATTTTTCGTTGATGAATGTCGACGGTAAAAACGTCTCTTTAACTGATTATAAGCATGAGGAAGGAGTAATTGTTGTATTTACCTGCAACCATTGTCCTTATGCAAAAGCTTATGAAACAAGAATTATGGAATTGGATGCAAAATATGCCGCATTAAATTATCCTGTAATTGCCATTAATCCAAACGATCCGATTGCGGAACCAGATGATTCACCGGAAAACATGAAAAAACGTGCTAAGGATATGAATTATTCCTTTCCCTATTTATTTGATGTAACGCAACAAGTAGCAAAAGATTTCGGTGCAACAAGAACTCCACATACATTTTTACTACAAAAGGTAGATGGTCAATTTAAAGTTGCTTACATCGGTGCAATAGATGATAATACCGACGATGCCTCCAAAGCAGAAAACAAATTTGTAGAAGATGCAATTGCTTCACTTAAAAAAGGAGAAAAGCCTGCAGTTAATTTTACAAAGGCGATCGGATGCACCATTAAGTGGAAATGAAGAGGATGGTTATCGGGTATCAGGTATCGGGATTGTTTTTCGAAAATTTGGGACGTTAAATTCTTATTGTGGCAAAAGATGGGTAACAAGAAATTTAGTTATTTCGTCGAGGAAAGACTTTGTTTAAATCTATATTTTTTTTTTGTAGAATAGATAATTTATTCAATACCAAGAATAGTTTTTCATCATTTAAATATCCCAGTTTATTTCATAAAATTAGCTGTGTTTCCAACTCAAATGATGAACCTGTGGTTATTGCTATAAAATGATTAAAATCTTTTGTTGAATCTCTCCCACTTCCCTCGGCAATGTTAGAAGAAATATAAATAACACATCTTCGTAGCTGTGAAGTTAATCCATAAATTTCCTCTTTAGGAAAATCTTGCGTTATTTCATAAACCAATTTTGCCAATTCCAACCCTTCCTTCCAAATTTCCAATTCTTTATAATTATGCAATATTTTTGTTTTTAAGATTTTTAAAAAATACAATTATGAATTTTAAAAAATATTGCTGATATTAATCATCAAAATTTTTTATATCGATAAAATTCTACAATTACCCGCTTCCCCTCCTTAATTTTCAAATAAGGTATAACTTGCCCAAGTTTAATCAAATCAATTCCCGATACCTGTCAATACCGATACCTGATACCTGATACCCCTCTCACATCACGCTCGTCATCAACAAATTAATATCCGTATACTTTAATTCCATTTTCTGGGCAATATATTGATTGGTGAGATATCCTTTATAAACATATACTCCATGACGCACACCTTCTAATATTCTGATGAGATTATCTAATCCTCCATACTCGTTGAATTGCATTAAAGTACTGGAAGCAATATTGCTGATTGCATAACTTGCAGTGCGCGGAACACGGGAAGCAATATTGGGAACACAGTAGTGAATTACGTCGTGTTTAATAAATGTCGGATTATTATGGGTTGTTACTTCACTGGTTTCTATACATCCACCCTGATCAATACTTACATCTATTATTACAGATCCGGGTTTCATTTCTATTACCATACTTTCAGTTACAATAACCGGTGTTCTTCCTCCTTCGGAATGTATGGCTCCAACTACAACATCTGCATGTCTTATATCATTTAATAATCTTCTGTTATTAATTACGGAAGTGTAAAATCTTTCGCCAATGTTATTTTGTAAACGCGATAATTTGTAAACATTATTGTCGTAAATTTTTACTGCGGCACCTAATCCCAATGCTGCACGTGTAGCAAATTCGCCAACTACTCCTGCACCGAGAATTAAAACCTGAGTTGGTGGAATTCCTGATAACCCACCCAATAAATAACCTCTGCCATTTTTTGCATCTGCAAGTAATTCGCTTGCAATTAATATAGAACTGCTTCCTGCAATTTCGCTCATACAACGAACAAATGCGTAAGTATTACTTTCATCTTTTATATATTCAAAAGCGAGGGCGGTGACTTGTTTTTTCATCAACTCATTAATCACTTCTCTTTTTAATGTAGGGAGGTGCAGCGGAGTAATTAAAGTTTGGTTGTGTTTAATTAATTCCATTTCATCCATAGCAGGAGGAGCTACTTTTAAAATGATGTCGGCATCATACACTTGTTTTCTGTCGTAGACAATCTGCGCACCGGCATCGCTATAATCCTTATCGCTAAAACGTGCACCTTCACCGGCTTTACTTTCAATAATTATTTTATGACCCTGGGCAATTAATGTTTCCACACTATCAGGCGTAAGTGGAACACGGTTTTCCTGAAATGCATTTTCCTTGGGAATTCCGATAAATAAACGCTGCTTTTTTACCTCGATATCTGCATATTTTTCCAGTGTTTGCAGGCCTGCAGCAGCAGCCAACTCGCTCAATAACGATTTATGTGTTTGTTCACTCATGATCCTAAGGTAATGATTCTTTTTTGATTTGCTTCACTTGTAATATGGATGCGCACCCACCGGTCTTTATCCATCAACGGTTCTAGCAATTCGGGCCATTCCACAAATATATAATTTTCGCTGTCCAGGTATTCTTCAATCCCTATTGCCAGTAATTCTTCTATGGATTTTATTCTGTATAGATCAAAATGGTATATTTTATTACTTGCATTATATTCATTTACAATGGCAAAGGTGGGAGAGGAGGTGTTTTCCGTAATACCTAAAAAAGAACAGATATCTTTGATGAGTGTTGTTTTACCTGCGCCCATTTCACCATAAAATGCGATCTTTTTGCGGGGAGAAATTGCAACAATGATTTCCTGTGCTATTTTCTTTAATTGTGAAATGTCGGATGCTTCCCATTGGATGGTCATGAGGCAAAGATAGATTTTAATCCAAACGTCAACCCTCGAAACGCCAGCGTCTCACCTCAGCATGCCCCAGCAGTGTCTTCACAGGGAAAATCGTAAACTTTCAACTAGAGATAATTATTGAGAAATCATTTTTACTTGCAATGCACGCAGAATGGTGAGACGCTGCTGACCCCTCTGATCGTCAGCGTCATTACTCATTACTCATTACTCATTACTCATTACTCATTACTCATTACTCATTACTCATTACTCATTACTCATTACTCCCGTCCGACTGAGGTCTTCCGGGCGGGCATTAATCATTTCGTGAGTCCGAAAAAGAGTGTAAGGTTGAAAAAAATTACATGGCTACAATTCTCACTACTGGTCATTCACCATTCCCCTCAAAAACTTTCAAACACTGCAAACGGCACTACCATCTCCTCCAAACTCACTCCACCATGCTGAAAAGTATTCTTAAAATAATTGACATAGTGATTGTAATTATTCGGATAGGCGAAAAAACAATCTTCTTTTGCAAAAATAAAGGTACTGCTGATATGTTGTTTTGGTAAACCGGCATCCACCGGAACCTTTACTTCAAATACATCTTTTTTATTGTATTGCAGATTTTTTCCGCTTTTGTAACGCAGGTTGGTTGTTGCATTTCTGTCGGCTAAAACTTTGCTCGGAGTATTTACTCTTATTGTTCCATGATCTGTTGTGATGATGAGACGAATTTTTTTATCCGCTAATTTTCGCAAAGCATTATACAAAGGTGAATGATCGAACCAGGAACGGGTTAAAGAACGATAAGCAGTTTCGTCGCTGGCAAGTTCCTTTAATACCTCCATTTCGGTGCGTGCATGCGAAAGCATATCCACGAAATTATAAACGATCACATTCAAATCGTTGGTCATTAAATTCAGAATATTATCCTCGAGGTTTTTTCCTTCGGAGTGATTTAATATTTTGTGATAACTGTATTTAATGCTCAGGCGGTTTCTAACAATATTGTCTTTTAAGAATTCAGGCTCCTGCAAATTTTTTCCTCCCTCATCCTCATCGTTCAGCCATAAATTAGGTAAACGTTTTTCAATTTCACTGGGTAATAAACCCGCAAAAATTGCGTTGCGTGCATATTGTGTTGCAGTTGGTAAAATACTGTAAAAATGGTCCTCCGATTTTAATTTAAAAGATTCTGAGATCAATGGTTCAATTATTTTCCACTGATCAAATCGCAAATTGTCAATTAAAACAAAAAAGGTGGGAATGTTATCACTTAAAAGAGGAAATACTTTTTCCTTCATCATGTTGTGCGACATTACTGGAGCTGAAGTTTTTCCGCTCAGCCAATTCAAATAATTCCTGTCAATAAATTTTCCGAATTCCACATTCGCTTCTGCTTTTTGTGAAGTGAGCACTTCCTTCATATTAGTTGCACCTGTTTTATCCAATTGAATTTCCCAATGCACTAATTTTTTATAAATATCAAACCACTGTTCATGATCGAGATTATCCTGCAGTGTAAAAAATATCTTCTGAAAATCTTTTTGATAATTGCTGTCGGTTTTTTCTGAAACCAGTCTTTTATTATCAATTATTTTTTTTAGGGTCAATAATATTTGTTGTGATTTAACCGGTTTTATAAGATAATCACTTATCTGCGAACCGATTGCTTCCTCCATCAAACCTTCTGTTTCATTTTTTGTGATCATCACAATCGGCACAGAAGGGCGTTTATCTTTTATCAGTGAAAGTGTTTCCAAGCCCGACAACCCTGGCATACCTTCATCTAAAAATATTACATCAATATCGGGGTCGGTGCATTTTTCAACTGCATCCTGACCGTTGCTAACACCTTCCACATGATAACCTCTTTCTTCCAAAAAGAGAATTTGTGGTTTCAACATGTCAATCTCATCATCAGCCCATAAAATGGTTATATCGTTTTTCATAAATACCGTAATTTTGTGATTCTAAACTCAGGTGCAAAGATACCGCCAAAAAAAACTGTGCAATTGTATCTCATTGATTGAAAGCAAATTAAAACTGGCGTGCATTGAATAAGAGAAAGATTATAAACGACCCGGTCTATGGTTTTATTACCATTCCTTACGAAATTGTTTTTGATATCATTGAACATCCTTGGTTCCAAAGATTACGTAGAATTCAGCAATTGGGATTGAGCAACCTTGTGTATCCGGGGGCAATTCATACCCGATTTAACCACGCACTTGGGGCAATGCATCTCATGGGCAAGGCTATAAATACACTTCGGTCCAAAGGAAAAGAAATAACCGATAAGGAAGCAGAAGCGGCAACCATTGCAATTTTATTACACGATATAGGCCACGGTCCTTTTTCGCACGCGCTGGAAAGAACAATTATTTCCAATGTACATCACGAACAATTGTCGCATATTTTTATGAATAACCTGAATAAAGAATTCGGGGGTCGTTTGGGTTTGGCGATGGATATTTTTACCAATCAGTATCACAAAAAATTTCTGCATCACCTGGTTTCAAGTCAGCTGGATGTTGACAGGCTCGATTATCTCACCCGCGACAGTTATTTTACCGGTGTACATGAAGGCGTAATTGGGTACGACAGGTTAATAGAAATGATGGATGTGGAAAATGATGATCTGGTAATTGAACAAAAGGGAATTTATTCGGTTGAAAAATTCATCATTGCACGTCGCGTGATGTATTGGCAGGTATATCTTCATAAAACGGTGATCTGTGCAGAACAAATGCTTATCAAAACCCTAAAAAGAGCAAAATACCTGGCACAAAGCGGAGTAGAGCTTTTTGCAACACCATCGCTGCAATATTTTTTGTATCACGATGTGGAATTGCAGCATTTTTACGATGATCCGGAAATTATCCACAGATATTCTAGTCTGGATGATATCGATATTTATGCTTCCCTAAAACAATGGCAATATAGTTCGGATACTGTTTTGGCTTTCTTAAGTTCTTCACTCATCAATAGAAATCTTTTCAAAATTGAATTGGAAAACGAACCATTTAGTGCCGCGGCGATCAATAAAATTAGGGAAAAGGTGCGAAAAAAATACAAAGTGCAGGATGAATTTGACCTTCAATATTATGTGTTGAACGATGTTACAACCAACAGTGCCTATAATCTTGAGGCGAATAATATCAATATTAAGTTCAGAAGCGGAAAAATTGTGGATGTAACCAATGCAAGCGATCATCTCAACCTTGCCGCTTTAGCGGATACCGTTGTAAAGCACTATATTTGCTACCCGAAAGAAAACTGATTGAATGGAGTTTACTGCACAAGAATTATGTGATTTTTTAGAGGGAACATTGGAGGGTAATCCTGCTGTAAAAGTGCGTAAACCGGCTAAAATTGAAGAGGGTATGGAGGGAGATATATGTTTTCTCGCAAATCCCAAATATCTCGCATTTGCTTACTCAACACGTGCATCTATAATAATTGCAAATGAAGATCAGATTTTCGAACAACCCGTAAATGCAACTATTATACGGGTTAAAAATGCGTATAACAGTATTGCAAAGGTTTTAGATCAGTATAAGATCATGAATGGCAATTCAGGTCGGCAGAATCAGGTAGATAAAATGGCATTTGTATCAGATTCTGCGAAAATAGGAGAAAATGTGTTTATTGGTATTTTTGCAACCATAGGCGATGGAGTTGAAATTGGTGCTGAATCTTATATTCATCCACAGGTTTTTTTGGGAAAAAATGTAAAGATCGGTTCACACACCACTATTTTTCCCGGAGCAGTAATTTTAGAGGATTGTGTGATCGGAAATAACTGTATTATCGGATCAGGCACTATTATTGGCAGCGACGGCTTTGGATTTGCTCCGCAGGAAGATGGAACCTATAAAAAAGTTGCACAAACAGGGAATGTTGTGTTGGAAGATCAAGTGGAAGTTGGTGCCAATTCAACAATTGACCGGGCCACAATGGGTTCCACAATAATTCGCAAAGGTGCAAAACTGGATAATTTAATTCAAATTGCCCACAATGTGGAAATAGGAGAAAATACCGTAATTGCTGCTCAATCCGGAATTTCCGGAAGCACCAAAATTGGTAAAAACTGTGTGATTGGAGGGCAAGTAGGTATAGTTGGCCATGTAACAATAGCCGACGGAACCAAAATAAACGCACAAAGTGGTGTTGCAAAAAGCATTAAGGAAGTTAATCGCTCCTTCACCGGGTCGCCGGCTTTTGATTATAACGCAAGTATGCGAAGTCAGGTCATTTTCAGAAAATTACCTGAATTATTTGAAAAAATATTTGCCCTGGAACAAACCATCAATGAAATGAAAAAAACAAGAGTTTGATCCTTGCGTAGAGGAAATCGAAAAAAATATTCAATATCAACAATTAAATAAGTTGTAATTCATTTTGATCAACTTTATTGATTGTTATCGTTAGAGAAAAAGTGCATGAATAAAGAATATCAACAAACCATTAAAAGATCAATAACTGTTTCAGGTGTAGGATTGCATACCGGCTCACAGGTTGATATGACGTTTAATCCGGCAGCGCCAAACCACGGATATAAATTCAGAAGGATAGACCTTGTAGGTCAGCCAATTATTGAAGCCGATGCCGATCTTGTAATAGACACCGCAAGAGGCACTACTATTGCACGCAACGGGGCCAGTGTGTCAACAATAGAGCATACTTTAGCTGCCTTAGTTGGAATGGGAATAGATAATGTATTGATAGACCTGAATGGCCCTGAAACTCCTATTATGGATGGCTCTTCCAAAATGTTTATGGAGGCTTTGGGTAATGTTGGGGTGGAAATTCAGGATACAGAACGGGAATATATTACCATCAATCAAAATATAACTTATAAAGACCCGCTGCGCCAAACTGAAATCACAATAATGCCTGCAGATGATTACCAGGTAACAGTGATGATAGATTTCGATTCTAAAGTGTTGGGAAAACAACATGCAACACTTAATCATATTTCTGAATTCAGGGAACAAATTGCCGATAGCAGGACCTTCTGTTTCTTGCATGAACTGGAGATGTTGTATGAAAACAATCTTATAAAAGGCGGAGATCTCAATAATGCAATTGTAATTGTGGATAAGGAAGTTACAGCCGATGAAATGGTTAAACTAAAAAAAATGTTTAATAAAGAGTCGGTGAGCGTTAAGAAGGAAGGAATACTCAACAATCTTGAATTACATTGGAACAACGAACCTGCCCGTCATAAATTGCTTGATGTTGTTGGAGATCTTGCTTTAGCCGGGAAACCTATACGTGGAAAGATAATCGCGAGTCGTCCCGGTCACCCTTCCAATGTTGAATTTGCAAAACGAATTAAGGCATTTTACAAAAACAAAAAGAACAGCGTGGATGTTCCAAGATATGATCATACAGCAGAGCCTGTTTATGATATTAACAAAATAATCAAAATGTTACCGCACCGTTATCCTTTTTTATTAGTAGATAAGATCATCGATATGGGAGAAAATCATATTGTAGGTGTTAAGAATGTAACATTCAACGAAGGATTTTTTCAGGGACATTTTCCAAATAATCCCGTGTTTCCGGGTGTTTTACAGGTTGAAGCACTGGCACAAACAGGTGGAATATTTGTCTTGAGCAAAGTACCCGATCCGGAAAATTATGATACTTATTTTTTAAAGATCGATAAGGTTAAATTTAAAAGAAAAGTACTTCCCGGCGATTGTTTATTGCTCAAAATGGAGCTAATAAACCCGATCAGACGCGGAATTTGCGAAATGAAAGCCACGGCATACGTAGGAAATAATATCGTAACGGAAGGAGAATTAACTGCTCAAGTTGTAAAGCGCAATCAAAATTCATGAATCAACCATTAGCATATGTCCACCCGCAAGCACAAATAGCCGATAGTGTGGTTATTGAGCCGTTTGCATCCATCTCAAAAAATGTTGTTATAGGCGAAGGCACCTGGATAGGAGCAAACGTGAGTATAATGCCCGGAGCACGCATCGGGAAAAATTGTAGAATCTTTCCCGGAGCAGTAATTTCAGCAGTTCCGCAGGATTTAAAATATATGGGTGAGGATACGGAAGTTGTTATTGGTGATAATACCACGATCAGAGAATGTGTAACTATAAATAGAGGAACGAAATACGCTTTCAGGACGGTGGTGGGTAATAATTGTCTGTTAATGGCATATTCGCATGTGGCGCATGATTGTGCAATAGGAAATAATGTAATATTAGCAAACTCCGTAAACCTTGCCGGACATATTGAAGTAGGTGATTGGGCCATTATGGAAGGTTTGGTTGCTGTTCAACAATTCATTAAAATTGGAGCACATGCATTTATTGCAGGGGGGTCTTTAGTGAGAAAAGATGTTCCGCCCTTCGTAAAAGCAGGTCGTGAACCTTTGAGTTATGTAGGTGTAAATTCGGTAGGACTGAGAAGAAGAGGTTATAGTGCAGAAACTATTCAGCATATTCAGGAAATTTATCGTTTATTATTTGTTCGGGGTTATAATGTTACCAAAGCTTTATATATCATTGAAGCAGAGGTGCCGGCATCTGCCGAACGCGATATGATAGTAACATTCATCCGCAACTCTAAGGAAGGTGTTATGAAAGGGTTCCGCCATACCAACGAATGAAAATTGAACTCAAGCACGTTTCCAAAAGATTTAATTACGAATGGATTTTTCGTGAACTGACCTTTGATTTTGAATCAGGAAATAGTTACGCAATTACAGGGCAAAATGGTTCTGGAAAATCTACTTTATTAAAAATCATTTCCGGGCAACTTTCACCTTCTGAAGGTTCTGTTATTTATTCAGCACAAAAAATAATTAATGCCGAAAATATTTATGCAGAGGTTTCCTTTACAGCCCCATATATAGAACTTATTGATGATTTTAATTTAACAGAGTATCTTCAGTTTCATTTCTCTTTTAAAAAAGTATTGAAGGGTAGGTCGCAGAACGACCTACTTGAAATATCGGGGTTACAAAAACACCGCAACAAATCACTCAAAACTTTCTCCTCCGGAATGAAACAGCGGGTGAAACTTATTACTGCAATATTATCCGATACCCCCATTTTATTGCTCGATGAACCCACATCAAACCTTGATACTGCCGGCGTCGCCTGGTATCTGCAATTAATAGAAGAATACAAAAACGACCGAATTGTTATTATAGGTTCCAATATGGAAAGAGAATACCATTTCTGTAATATTATACTTGATATTACTGAGTATAAAAGTTGAAATACTTTTAAATAAAGGATTCATTGCCTAATTAAATAATAAGAGTTGAAAATTTTGTTTTAATCTCAGATTGAATCACTATATTTGGCAAGGGAATAATATTCTACTAATATGGTGCATGCAAACACACACAAATATTTCGCATGGGGCTTAACGGCATTATTATGTTCGTCCCTCATTTTTATTTCAACTGCTCAAGCCCAAAGTATACTCCTAGAGCCTGCCGGAGATGGTGGATTTGAAAACGGAGTTGATTTTTCATCCAATGGATGGACGCTGGTAAATAATATTGCAGAAAACCAGTCGGGTTGGCACATTGATGCAGCAGTGAATACTGCAGAATGGGTTATGCCGGTATCAAATAGCGCATTTATTTCAGATAGTTTAGGTTTGAATTGGACCTATAATTCAAATTGGTTGCCAAATAGTGGTGTTGGGACAAAAGCCTCAACAGTCCATTTTTACAGAGATATTAATTTTCCTGCCGGAGAAACAAACATTAAATTGTCCTTTGACCTATTGTGCAACGGGGAAGGTTTTAATTATGATGTTTTTTATGTCTGGTTGTGCCCGGTTTCCCTTACTCCATCTGTAAACAGCCCTGTTGCTTCGTCGGATATAGCTGTTTGGTCAGGAACAGGAGAACCCACAATCATATTTAAACAACAAGGCACTTCAAGCTCAAGTGTTCGACCTGTTTCCAGTATTAATATTACCATTCCTTCTGCACTGATTGATAATTGTTCAGAATCAACTTCGATGCGACTGGTTTTTGGATGGAAAAATGACGAATCTCTGCAGTTTGATCCCCCTGTAGCTATTGATAATATTTCACTTAGCAGTAATGCGGAAAGTTTTACTGAAGAAGTAAAGTATTATACGATCAACAATTCTTTACCTGTCGGTACGGAAAATTTCATCAATTTTTCTTCCGCAATAAGTTATTTGAATGCTGCTGCACATTGCAGTACTTTGTTGGATTCTATTATTTTTGAAGTGTCTGCAGATCAGCAATTTATAGAAAATTTACCAGTCATTACCGCTACCGGATATGCTTATGCTCCCATAATTTTTCGCAAATCCGGATCAGGTTCAAATCCAGTCATTTTATCCACCGGAAGCGGATCATTTGAAGATGCAGGAATTGCTATTAGTGGAGGCGACTACTTCACTTTTGATGGAATTGATGTTAAACTCAATTCCGGTATGGATCTCGAATTCGGTTACATGATACACAATGGATCACCAAATAACGGCGCTTCTCAAAATACGATTAAAAATTGTGAAATTACCCTAACAAAAAAGATCACGAAATCTATTGGAATTTTACAGTCAGCCTCTTACATTGGGGCTGGTTTTGATCCAACCACTTCAAGTGGCGCTAATGATGGGAACAAGTACCAGAATGTCACGGTAAAAGCCGCTTATAATGGCATTTTGATAACAAACCAATCAGCATTATTTCCAGACAATGAAACGGAAGTTTCAGATTGTAAGATTGGTGCTGTCTATACCGGCACTCCCAGCGGAGACTTAGGCGGAGCGGGAGTTTCGGTGTATGGAATACAGCTTAAAAATCAGAAAAATTGTATTGTTACAAACAATGTTATCAGTAACCTTACTTCTATCGGAACAAGTGTAAGAGGTATTTATGTACTCAATGGAATTGGTACAATAACTATTTCCAGAAATAAGGTAAACGGGTTAAGAAATACCTCCGAAAGTAATACCAGTGCTGCAATAGCTTATGATATTATGTTGAATACAGAGGAAGTATTTAATGTTGCCAATGTCTATAACAATTTTGCCAGTGATATTACCTGCGCTTATGCAGGTAGCTCAACATTTGACAGAGCCGTTAAAGGAATAATTTTGAGAGGAGGGAATGCAGGATCTGTTTTTAATATAGATTTTAATTCCATAAGTATTAATACCGGTAGTTCTATCAAAGTGTCCAGTGTAGTTCTGGAAGTTACCTCTGTAATTCCCAAAATTAATATCAGAAATAACATTTTTGCTAACTATACACCAAATCAAACGGGTAATTGCGGGCATTATCTTTATGCAACTCCCTTTGCAAACCAAATAGCTGCCGCAGGTTCTGTAATCAATTACAATGTTTATCATTTGCCTTCAACTACCAAGGGTTTTTTCGCAAGAGCAAATGCCACAAATGTTTCAACTTTTTCAGCCTGGAAAACAAATATGTCTTTGAATCCGGGTATGGATGTTAATTCATTTCAAAACAATCCTCTTTTTTTAAACCCTGTTTCAAACCTGCATGCTACAGCTTCTTCGCTAAATGCTACTGCTAACATGACCGGAATAACCTGGGTGAATACTGATTTTGATGGAGATATAAGAGCACTTACCCCAGATATTGGTGCAGATGAGTTTTCCACTTCTACCATTGATTTGGAGTTGTCGGAAATTTTAATCCCCTCAGAAACGATATGTTATAACAGCTCCGACTCCATTACTATACAAATTCATAACATTGCTGCGCACACCTTGAATTTTCTTGGCAATCCATGTACTATTTCGGTGAGTGTTACAGGTCCAATATCCTATTCCTCTGCAATTACAATTAACACCGGAACCATAAGTGCTTTTGCTACCGAAGAAATTAAAATGCCATTAACGTTTGATTTCAGCACGCCTGGAGACTACACCATCACTGCTTCCAATAGCACTACCGGAGATGTGAATTCCTTAAACGATATAATTATTGAAGAAAGGGAAGTTACTATTGCAACAGTCGATATGCCTTATGAAGAAGACTTTAATTTGAGTGAAGAAACTCCGGAAGGGTGGGTTTTATCAGGATTTGAAATTGGAAAACATATTGGTGCATCAGAATCCAATCAGATATATTCTAATATATCCGAAGCAAATCCCACAGATAATTTTACGATTAGAAAAATAGGCCCTGTTTCTGAAAATGCATTGGTTTCTTTTGATTACCGCATGCTGGATTTTTTGGATAGCACAATTACAGAACTAGATCCCTTATGGGGCGAAATTGTTGTATCGGCTTCAATTGATTGTGGTGAACAGTATACCCAAATTGGATTGATCACAAGCACTACCCATCCCTTTGTAAATGTACAATTTCCAATTTCTGCCTTTGATGGTTATGATATTATTATTAAAATTGAGGCAAATTGGGGTGGGGGAACCTCTGCTAATTTTTGGCTGGATATAGATAAAATTAATATTTATAACTCCACCTGTGAGGATCCATTAGGAAATACGGTGTTAAATCCAATTGATATTGGAGATCTTTCCGAACCTTATACAATAAACGAGAATAATCTCGTATCCAATTGTTGGTCAAATGATTATGGATATTCATCACCTGATATTTTTTATAAATTTACGCCTGTTTGTGCCGGTGCCCTCACCCTTTCCCTGTGTGGAAGCGATTTTAATACCGTTCTTTATCTTTTGGATCCTGAATATGATTTACTGTCTTCCAATGATGATTTTTGTGGAACATCTTCTGAACTTGAATATTCCATTGAAACTGTTGGAGTTCCATATTATATAGTTGTGGAAGGCAAAACCTCCGCTTCGGGCAATTTTTCACTTAATGCAGAACTTCTAACCACAGCAATAAATTATTATACAGATTTCGATGAAGATGGGTATGGGGATATTAGTAATACTTTCACTTCGTGTATTGTGGGACTTTCTGGGTACGCAACCAATGCTCTTGATTGCAACGACCTCGCCAATCACATAAACCCTTCTGCTATTGAGATTTGCGACGGAATTGATAATGACTGTGATGGAGAAGCGGATGATAATACGGCGAGTGCTACCATCTCCCAAGGACCCTCCGTTGCCATTTGCAAAGGCACATCAATAATACTCAATGCCAATACCGGCGTGGGATATAATTATTCCTGGTTTAAAAATGGAAATTTGATCTCCGGAGCAACAGGATCTTCCTATACTACCCAAAAAGCCGGTAATTATCAGGTGCAGGTGAATTTCCCTTCCCAATGTTTTGCAATATCCGCAATAACTATTGTAATTGTAAATCCCCTACCGGTAGTTTCCATAACAGCTCCTTTTGGGTTGAGTTTATGCACTTATGTGGGTTTATCGGCAACAGTTGGGACGGGTTATGTTTACCAATGGTTCAAGAACGGTAATCTGATTGCAGGTGCCACAAATCTGCAATATCACCCTGTGAGTGTTGGATCATTTTATTGCAGAATCACTGATGCGAATGGCTGCATAAAAAATACAAACGTTTTAGTTACTGTCGCCTGCAAAGAGGATAGTGGTCTTTCAGGGTCCGAATATTTTTCTCTTTCTCCAAATCCCGCGTCTGATCTTTTACAGATTGACCTGCAGGTTTTCACACAAGGAGAAGAAATCGCTATAATAGAAGTGCTAAATGCTTTGGGACAGGTGATTAATGAGCATTCAGAGGCTGTTTCAAATGGTAAATTGATTACTAAGCTTTCCGTTAATGAATTGCCCAAGGGTATATATCATATCGTTGTGACCTTCAAAAATGAAAAATATATAAATGTGGTATCAATAGTAAGATAACAATTTGCTTTTTCGAAAACCAGCCGGGTTTGCCAAAATGTATTTATATTTTTATAATGTGGTTTGATTTTCTCAATTTAATCATTGACCTTAGCTGTAATAAGTTGAATATTTGATTTTTAAATTCTAACCATATGAGAAATTTAACGTTTAAATGCTTTTCTATAATATTATTTGCATTTGTAATGGCTGGTTGCGGGCTATCTGCTGACAATAAAGCTGCTCAAGAAACAGTTTCAAAATTTTACGATGCACTAAAAGATGGAAATGCTCCACTTGCAGCATCGTTTTGTGGCACGGATGAAAAAATGACTCTAGAGGCTTGGGAAGAAATACTTAATATTAATCTCAACAGTATGGGTAAAGTAACGAGCTATGAGAAAAGCAATGGTTTCAGTGTTACCAAAGAAAACCGAACCTCGAGAGTTAAACTTTCTTATACCGTTAATTATGTGGATGGAAAAAGCTCCGATTCACTGGAATTGGTAAATAAGGGGGAGGGGTTTAAGCTTTACGTTTATAGTCCGGTCCTCGTTCAAGCCACCTATCAGGATGAAATGAACCGTGCAGAAAAAAATGTGGAAACCTATTACAAAGCCCTTCAGCGTGGTGACTACCAGTCGGCCATTGCACTTGTCGGGTATTCAGGACTAGAAAAACATCCTACTGATGAGTGGTTGAATTTTTACCGTTATGCAGAAACTGCAGGAGGTAAAATTTCTGAATTCACAATCGACAAAACTTCTTCTAAATCATACTTGCACACCCCTCATAGTGAGGCAGGCATGGGAAATACCTACTCATTCCTCATTAAAACTAAACGCAACAACATCGAAATTTTCGAACACGTTGATTTATTTCAACCCAAATACGGCGAACCCCTGCTGATAGTTGGCCATAATATCGAATAAGGTTGATGCGTATCAGAAGTCCGTTTCCAATTGTTAATTTTCCAGATAGCTATCGGGAGTCTGTTCTCCCAGTAGCCATTCTCAATTAATTTTCCCTATCTTTGCACCTTTATTAACATTCTACAGCAACTCTGCTATAATTCAAGGAACATAAACACAGTTACCTGTCCGAATTGTGACGGGGATCTGTTAGAGCAATTTATTTTTTAAATATTTATGAAGACTTTTCAAGATCTTGGGCTATCGAAGCCTGTACTGGACGCTATTGAGGCGCTTGGTTTTATTAATCCAACACCAATTCAGGAAGAAGTAATTCCTGCAATGTTGACAGAATCGCAGGATATTATCGCCCTTGCACATACCGGAACAGGTAAAACTGCTGCTTTCGGATTGCCATTAATCGAATTGATCGATACCACAACAAAAAAGCCTCAAGCACTTATTTTGGCGCCAACTCGTGAATTATGTGTTCAAATTGAGAACGATCTCAAACTTTTTGCTAAAAATTCCAGAAGTTTTAATTCCGTAGCAGTTTATGGTGGAGCAAATATCCGCAACCAAATTGATAGCATCAGAAGAGGAGTTCAGGTTGTAGTTGCAACTCCGGGCCGGTTAATTGACCTTTTAGGTCGTAAAGCCGTTGACCTGACGCAGATTAAATACCTCGTATTAGATGAGGCCGATGAAATGCTGAATATGGGATTTCAGGAGGATATAGATGAAATTTTATCCACCACCCCTAAAGAAAAGGTAACCTGGTTGTTTTCGGCAACCATGCCCTCTGAGATCAAACAGATTTCTAAAAAATATATGCATAAGCCGCTGGAGATATCTGCCGGTAAGATGGAACAGGGAAATGTGAATATTGAACATCAGTATTATATCGTTTCCCCTAAAAACAAGTATCCAGCTTTAAAACGAATACTCGACTACAACCCTGATATTTATGGTATCATCTTCTGCCGCACCAAAGCCGAAACACAGGATGTAGCGGAGCGTTTGATCAAAGATGGTTATAACGCAGACAGTTTACATGGAGATCTGAGTCAGATGCAGCGCGACAAGGTAATGGCTGCATTCCGCGAACGCACTTTGCAAATGTTGATTGCAACAGATGTTGCTGCACGCGGAATTGATGTAACAGACCTTACCCATATTATCAACCTACATTTACCGGACGATATTGATTTTTATACACACAGAAGCGGACGTACCGGAAGAGCAGGAAAAAGTGGAATTTCTCTTGTGCTGATATCTGAAAAAGATATGTATCGCATTAAACAACTGGAGCGCAAACTCACCAAACCATTCAAAAAAATGATGGTGCCAACCGGTATAGAAGTGTGTGAGAAACAATTACTTAGCCTAATTCACCGCGTACGGGAGGTGAAGGTAGATGAAAAGGAAATTTCTAAGTATTTACCCATGATCGAAAAGGAATTTGAAAACCTGAACAAAGAGGAAGTAATTAAACGTTTTGCTTCTTTAGAGTTTAACCGTTTCCTCAATTATTACCGTTTTGCAGAAGACCTCAACATGCGGGAACAACGCGGTGAAAATCGCGAGCGTTCCGTTAGAAAAGGCGATGCCGATCTGATGTTTATCAACCTCGGAAAAATGGATCACATGGTTGAAAAAGACCTTGTGGAGATGATCAAACAGGTTGGAGGACTCAAACCAAACGAAATTGGAGATATTCGTTTAAAAGGTGCGTATTCATTTTTTGAAGTTCCGGCTAATATGTCGGAAAAAGTAGTAAAATCTTTTAATGGATTTATTTTCCGTGGAAGAAGAGTTCGCATCGAGATCCAAAACGAACGCCAGGAACGCAGCGATTTCCCCAAAAAGAAGTCAAGTGGCCGCGATCGTAGGCCAATGAAAAGAAGATGAAGTAAATAATTGAGAATGGAGAAGGTCTGCTTGACAGTCGAAAATTGGACTTAATTTTCCTTCGAAAGAATATATAGCTCATGGTTAGTTAATAATCATGGGCTTTATTTTTTATAGGGAAAGAAAAATAGTAATTGGTGTCTTTTTCCACCGATAACATTTTTATCGTATAACTCCATTCCATATATTCGCCCTTTCAAAGAAGAGCAATTTCAGATGATTCATTATCAAACATGGCAGTTACCTTATGCAGTTAATCCTGCATTTAAACAGCGCACAGCGTATTTCTGTATGGAATTCGGTATCCATCAGGCATTAAAAATTTATAGTGGAGGATTGGGGTATTTAGCTGGAAGCCACATGCGCAGCGCATTTGAGCTCAAACAGAACCTAATCGGGATCGGAATTTTATGGAGACATGGTTATTACGATCAGGTGCGAGATGATCACGGTTTTATGGCTGTACAGTTCCAGAAAAAATTGTATACTTTTTTACAACAGACTGATATTCAATTTACTATGCAGATTGATGGAAAAGATGCACAGGTAAAGGTGTATTATCTTCCTCCCGATGTATTTGGTTCTGCTCCAATGTTTCTGATGAGTACTGATTTCCCTGAAAATGAGGAAGATATCAGAAAATATACACATAAATTATACGATCACGATACAAATACTCGTGTTGCTCAGAATATGATACTCGGCATTGGCGGCGCAAAAGTGGTGGAAATGCTCGGCGGTGCTGATATTTATCACATGAACGAAGGTCATGCACTTGCCATGACATTTTATCTTTTTAACCAGTTGAAAGATGTAGATAAGGTGCGTGCCAAAGTAGTTTTCACCACACACACACCTGAAAAAGCAGGAAATGAGGAACACGATATTAACCTTTTAAACAAAATGGGATTTTTCAGCGGTATCCCACTAGAACTGATACGGAGCATTACAAAAACAGAGGGCGACATGCTAGGATATACTCCATCCTCCCTTTATATGGCTAAAATTGCTAATGGAGTGAGTCAGCTTCACGGCGTGGTGAGCAAAGAAATGTGGAAGGATTATGAAGGGACCTGCAATATTATTAGCATAACAAATGCACAGCAAAAGAAATTTTGGGCGGATAAGGAATTAAATCAGGCATATGTTAACCGGGATGATGACAGTTTAACACTCATTAAAAAAGAACTCAAAACGGAATTATTTGAAGTGGTGGCTAATCAGACCGGTAAGATCTACGATCCGAATGTGTTCACCATTGTTTGGGCCAGAAGATTTGCCGAATACAAAAGAGCAAACCTTTTACTCCGCAATAAAGAACGGTTCCTGAATTTTATCAACAACCCAAAATATCCGGTGCAGATCATCTGGGCAGGTAAACCATATCCTTTTGACCATGGTGCAGTTAATACTTTTAATGATCTAATCTCTTTTTCGCAAGACAGAGAGAATTTATCCGTTCTGGTTGGTTATGAGATCGGATTGAGTTATTTGTTAAAACGCGGTGCAGATGTGTGGCTCAATACCCCTCGACGCCCTCGTGAAGCCTCCGGAACTAGCGGAATGACTGCAGCAATGAACGGAGCAGTAAACGTAAGTGTTTTGGATGGTTGGATCCCGGAGTTCGCAAAACATGGAGAAAACAGCTTCATAATTCCTCCTGCAGATCATAATACCATGGAAACCATTGATATTGACAATTACGATTATGAAAATTTAATGGATGTGCTCGAAAACGAGGTTTTGCCTGCTTATTACGATGACCCTAAAAAATGGCTTGGCATTGTAAAAAACAGCATCCACGATGTATATCCCTATTTCGACAGCGATCGCATGGCTGGCGAGTATTATCAAAAGATGTATCAGTTTGCTTATAATCCTATCGATAGATTGTTGGATTCTGTACTAGAGAATAAGGATTGAGGTGTTGGTGGTGTAGTCGTGTGCAGACTCTGAACTAATCGGAAGTGGCAGTCGCAGTAGTAAGTTTGTCAACCCAGAAATTCAACGGTTCGAAGCTTTGCGAAGTGGCGGTATTCGAAGCGAAAGGCTTCATCGGAACTAAAATTATCATTTGAAAATATAAGTTTCAGGTTTACGATTCACGCCGCCATTTTGCAAAGGTTTTGTTATAGGATGTGCGGCATGATGTGATTATGTTTTCGGGTTAAAATAAACATCAATTTATAATTATTTTTTTTGATACAACTTTCTTTTGTTCCGCAAATATTTCAATAAAATACAAACCTTCCGGCTCTTTAATTAATGAAATAATATTCCATTTGTCCTTTAATATATCTGTATAAATTAAAGCTCCGGATAAATTTATAATTCGAATGGAATAATTTCCTGGGTTTTCATCTAATTGAACGTAAACATCACTATTAAAAGCATATATATTAGCATTGAGGAGAATAAAACTCTCGAGGTTAACGTTGGTGGTATCACCTATTGTGTCACCGGCTAAAATTCCGGTATTGCATTTAATTTCATAAGCGTAATCTTTAATCACAAGTGTTCTTCCATTTTCCTTAATATCACAACGGATCCAACCATAATGCAGACAATCGGATGTATCAATAAACCGAACGCCCAAATAATGATCTAATACTTCTGGATACCAAATGCCACCTTTTGGAAAGTAGTCACCGTCTGTTTGAATATATCGGTATGCCATTGTTTGATAGCCATTGTTATGGAAAATTAGATTCCCGTCTGTTATTACGCTTTCATTTAAAGCGAATGGGAAGTAAACGGTAAAACCTCCATAAGATGGACTAATTATGTGTGTTAACGCCGCTATTTCATTGTTTGGGGATTGAGGTCCTGCGTAAATTGCTTCAAAATGAGAGGTATAGTTAGAATAATAAGTTGAAAAATCAAAAGACCGATTCAAAAATGCAAAATCCATTGAAGCATCATTATCCATATTAACTGCCGCACTTTCCCAATTGTTGTCCAAAACAATATCAGGGTCAATATCGGTATAAACAGCCTGTCCCATGGCATATTGATGTAATGTCAGGAAACAAGCTGATATAGCCGAGTATTGCATTAAATTAAATTTTTCTGATTTCATTTACTGTTTTACAAATTGTTTAACAATGGTATTTCCATCATCAAATTTAATCAAAATTTGGTATACCCCCCGATGGGAAAACAGAAATATCTATCATTCCATTGTTACCCATTTGTGTATTAAAATACAATTCACCCAATGTATTGGTCACTTCTACTATTATTGACCCAGCAATTGTACAATCAGTTTGTAAACATTTGGCTTGAAGGTTAATAAAGTTATTTGCCGGATTCGGATAAATATTAACATCGTACATTGAAGAACCGGCTAAGCGGCCCGGTGGATAATATGCACTAATGGGAATCTTTATATATCCGAAGGAATATGCAGGTACTATAAAACATTTAAAAGGGTCGCCACTCCCAGGGCAATTCGGAATATTTAAAATGGTATCCACCTGTATTAATTCAATTGGGAAGTCATTATTATATGGGTTTTTATAACATTCATTTAATTTATAGAGCGTGTTCTTCCCTTGGCCGGAGGTAGAATAAGGTTTTGACGCGTTTACACAATAAATGGTGGCGGTATCGGTGATAGTTAAAATACCACCGGGAAATAAACCTGTGGTACCAGCCGTATTCAATTCATATTGTTGCGTTGTATCTCTTAGATTTGAAAAGAAGAGATATACATTTTCCTTTTCCGGGTCAATAAAGATGGTGGGTTGCACATTTACACTTGCCACATATATGCCAAAATTGCTTTGCAACAATTTTAAATTATTTTTTGTGATCTCACTTTCCAGTTGAAATACAAAATGGGTTACGCGTTTCATTAAATAATTTCGTCCATCCGGATTACTATCAACATTATAGGTATATGGAATAGTATCCTTTCCAAGAAATGCAAGTTCGTGTTGACGTGCAGGTGAAATGGTTGCATTTGTTCCACCACCACCGTAATTATGAAATGTGGAATAGGTGTGAAAACCGGATCTGTAATTAGGATTATTATTCAATTTAATATCTTTTAAGAACCATTCAAAGATGATAAATCCGTGCATAAAACCGTGAGAAAAGACTCCAACACGATTTAGTTCATCTGTTAAATAGTTCCCTTGGTCTTTAAAATTCCATTCTGTAACAATTAAATCTTTTTTAGACAAAGAATCAAGATCAAAATTCAATACGGAATTATGTACATCATAAGATTCAAGATATCTTGTTCTGATAAATGTTCTGAAATTAATACCGATGTCATCAAATGTTTCTTCAAGCCTTGCATCATAATTATCAAAAAGCCAAAGATCATTATTTGGATTCATGTCGTCGTTCAAACATGCATAACTGGAATCAAGTAGAATTAAAGGAATAGTGTCCCAATTATGTCCGTCATAATAGGGATGCAGAATTACCGCATCAAAGGCGTAACGAAATTTATTCACTAAGCCGGTTATTGGTTCCTTAATACTGTATTTCAGGCGCAAATGATTATTCCAGTCTTCATCAGCTCGGGTGCCAATTCCGGCGGGGCCGGTATCACGCAATGCATAAATAGATTCATGAAGGTTTTCTGCAGGAATTGCAACTTTACAGGTAAAGGTGGGATCATTTTTAAATGCTCCGATAAAATCATGGTCATTCCAAACAGAATCGCCAACTACATAAATGTCCAATGAATCATTATTTACGCCATTAATGAATTCCCAGTAGTCTTCAAACGTATACCATCCCATCATTAATCTAGAATAATCAAAATAGGGTTCATTTCCCATTTCCACATATGCAACGGTAAGGTCATGGATGGGGTTGTCCCTTAAATATTGAATTATTTCCTTTGTCTCCGTTGCAGTATTACTGAAAATATTTAAACAATAAATTACTTTAACATTATGGCCGCTATTTTCGGTTTCAATTTTTTTAACTAAGTTGATAAAATCGTCAATATACCTATGCGCAGAGTCTAATAAATTTTGTTCTACCCAACTTTCATAAAAGTTTTTATAATCGGCAACATAACCCGGGTCTATCCAAGAAATTAGTGAGTCCTCTTTATCAGCGTCATCAATAATATCAGCTAAAGTTGGGTTATCAACAATACTATCTGTTACATCATAAAACCTTGCAATTTTCTCAATATCATATCCATATCCCGGTCCTTGCATCACATCCATAAATCTGCAATCTGCACCTCCTGGAAATCGCAAAGTCTCCGGTTTTAAATCGCTTAACCATTGCCATTGGTCCAAACTTGAAGAATCGTTTGGCATTATTTTTCTGCCAAAAATACCGGCAGTGTTAAATCCATAAAGCCCTTTATTTACTGTTTTCATTGTAGAACCCATGCTTATATTTATTACAGAATCATTAAGACCAAGTCGAAAACCCTCCGTATTTGCTGTGTCAGCTATTTCGTTTCCATAATACCAGACTGTATCCAATCCATCGGTATTCATATCTACAATTATTCCGGTTGTATCAAATTCTTCGTCGGGATAATATTGTGCGTTTACTTTTGCAAAAGTTGTCAATGTTAGTAGTATAAAAAAGACTATTCGTCTGCATGAAGTTGTTATTAAAGTTTTCATAATATTTGTGTTTAATGTGAAATTAATTATGTCAAAAATTGGAGAAATAAATGCACCGTCGACTCGGTTTAGGAACTGTCGAAGTAAGCTGAAATTATAATTGGTACCGATATATGACATTTTTGTAGCATATCCTATAACGAGTCAGCAATCGCAGTATTCAGTTTGTCAACCCAAAACCCAAAACTCAGAACTCAAAACCCTTTCAAACTATTCCGCCCCTTGTAGCAAACAATTTTGCAGATTTCTGCGCGTCATCCGACATTTTTTTGAAAGTGGAATGAATATCTGCTAACATTGCAGGTGTAAAAAACTCTTTCAATTCTTCCCAATTGGTAAAATCGGCTTCGCGGAATTTGTAGGATTGTTCGAAAAGACCCGCTTCAATTTTTACGATATATTTTTCACTCCAGCTAAAAACACTGATTTTAAAAAGGGGATGATCGATGGATCCTACTATTCTCATGTTTATTTAATTTGTTTTGAAACGGAATCAAGTATGGGTATTACTGCCGGACAAATCTCTGCGTTCACTAAAGTGAGTTCAGCGATCTGATAGATCTTTTTGCGATTTGTATGGGGATATTCGCGACAGGCTTTTGGTCGCACCTCGTAGATGCCACATTTGTTATCATTTTGCAAAAAGGGACATGGAACGGTATAAAACACCCAATCACCATCTTCATCCAACAATAAGTATTTACTAACAAACTCGTTTTGTTTAATGTGGAGGTGTTCGCAAATCCCCTCTATATCCTTCTGCAAAATGATAGGGGAATGTGTTTTGCAGCAATTGGCACAGTCGAGGCAGTTAATACCGGAAAATACAATGTCATGCACTTCGCTGATCAAAGTGTCGTCATTCGCAGATTTGCGTTTGCGCATTGTTGCAAATAATTTCCGATAAAGCGTTTTTTGCGCAGCGGTTAATTTGCCTGGAATGTGCATGTCAAAATTTAGAATGGAAGGTCATCCTCTCCTTCCGGAAGTGGTGTTGATTCCACAACAGGCTGGCTAACTGTAGGTGTTGGTATTAATGTTGATTCAGAAAGTTTTTCCATCTTCCACACATCCAGATTTACAAAATAACTCGTGCGACCCTCTTTTTCCCATTTGGAGCCTTTGATATTAAAAGTAACTTTTACTTCATCACCTACTTTATAAGTATCCAAAAGAGCAACTCTGTCCTGGATCAATTGAAATTTGATCGTATCAGTAAATACACGGTCGCTGGCCGTTTCAGACTTCTCGACAACAAATTCTCTTTTCTTGAAAGAAGAGGATACTTCCTGGGTTGGAAACAATTCCAACAATTTTCCTGATAATTCGTATGGCATATTAATTTTTTTCAAAGATAATTGGATTTTTGCTATCCTAAAAATTAGAAACTAACATATGTGGTGGAAAGAAGTAAAGCGGCTAACCTATTGAATAAATTGAGTTGTATAAATGCTCCTCGACAAAAAATCCCTTGAAAAGGTATGTTCGATTCAAATTGCATCTTTTTGATTGAAAATAGGGTAATGCGGTGTTTTCCTAGAATTGATCCAATATCTCCAATGTTAAGAAAAGGTGAAATGTTGCATATGGCAATGTAAATTTAATATTAATAAAATGCGTATTCTATGTAAACTCTGCGTTATCTTTGTGTTAATAAAATTCAAGATTATGATGACCTGTTTGTTAAATATCCTAATGTTAAGTGCCCCCCTTGAATTTCAGGAAATGGGTGCTGCCGAACTTTCCTCCCAAATGATAGAACTTCCCGGTGAATTAACGGAGGTTATTTATTTAGATGAGCACGGTAATATTATTCAAAGAGGATATATGTTAGATGGTGAAAAAACCGGAACCTGGCTAACCTATAATATAAATGGTGATATAACAGCAAAGGCAAACTACGAAAACGGCCAAAAACAGGGCAAATGGAAGATTTATGATAATGCCGGCAAGTTGGAATACAAGATATTTTATAAAAATAATAAAAAAGTTTGGGCGCAGCAATACAACGATGATGGTGATTTGACTGCTTTTACCTATAAGTGATTTTTCATTGTTAATTGCAATTCGACCCGGTTCGCAAGGCCGGGTTTTTTTTATGTAATTTTGAATATATTTACTGTGTATGAAAAAATTATTTTTGGGAATTTTATTGTTGTCTGCATACTGCATAAATGCACAATTACCGGAGTTCGAAATTTATGGATCTAAATTAAAAAATGATAATGGTACTCTGCAGGTTGTTGATGTCGTTAATTTAACTAATCATGATGGCTACGACAATCAACCTTCCTTTACTCCAGATGGAAAAATGATCTATTTTTCTTCAGTAAGGGATACTACTCAATCAGATATTTATGCAATTGATCTGAATGACTATTCCACAAAACAAATTACCAATACCGCCGAAAGTGAATATTCTCCTGTTTTTACAAACAATGGAAATTCTTTTACCGTAGTAAGAGTAGAAAAAGATTCTACGCAAAGAATGTGGGAGTTTGTGAAAAACGGAACATCACAAAAAGTGATCTTACCTAAAATAGACAGCGTAGGTTATTATTGTAAAATCGACGAAAAACAATTTGCATTTTTTATGGTATCGGAGCCCCCAACCATGATAATTGCAGATGCTAAAAAACAAAGTATACTTGCTCTTGATAAAAATATTGGACGATGTATTAAACGAATCCCGGGTGAAAATGCAATTAGTTACATAGTAAAAAAATCGGAGAGTCAATGGGTAATAAAAAAATACGACCTTGATAAAAACAGGATCAGTATTATTTCGATAATTCCACCAACAAGCGAAGATTTTATCTGGACCAACGACAATAAAATATTGATGGCGCGCAATAATCAATTCTGGATTTATAATTATACTTCCGAAACTCCTGAATGGAAAATGATTTCCGAAATAAAGGAATTAACAGGAAAAAAAATCTACAGGTTAGCATTAGCTATGGATGGTGTAACACTTGCATTTGTTGCTGATGAATGAATGGGTATTGAATAGCGGAAATAATTTCGTAACAAAGATATACTCATTTCGTGAATCGTGAGGCGTGAGTTTTCATTTACGAGGATCTACTCATTACTCATTACTCATTACTCATTACTCATTACTCATTACTCATTACTCATTACTCATTACTCATTACTCATTACTCATTACTCATTACTCATTACTCATTACTCATTACTCATTACTCATTCCGTGAGAGGTGAGTTAACACTCTGCTCCGAATAAAATATCTTAACAATTTCTAGATAGACAGGGGTCATTGGTTAGCACAAAAAAATTAATAAATAAAAATCAAAAAATAATAAATATCAATCGGATCGTTACCATGAAACTTTTGCAAACCACAAAAACAACTCTGAATTCAGCTACCTAATTTACAACACAACCTATTGCACTAATAATTAATAAAAGTCCCAACTTTCGAAAAACAATCCCGATACCAGCTCCCCGATACCATTCCTCACTTTATCACAAATGATTTTAACACCCTGTGTTCCTCATTAATAATGTGAGCATGATAAATTCCGCTTGGTAATTTTTCGAGTGGAATGTCAATGATGTAATTTAGGGATGTGTTTAACGAATAAATATTTTGTCCAAACGAGTTGAGTATATTTATTTGTGTATCCCCGTTTAATAAATGGAAATCTAAACTTATAAATTCACCGGCAGGATTTGGAAACAATTTTATTTGATCCGCTATAAATGATTCTTCAATTCCATCAAGATAAATATCCAATTGATCACTCAACGCCTCACAGCCGTCTGCTGAGTAAACGATCACCGAATAAGTTCCTGTTTCTGTTGCGGTATAAGTTGATGATGTTGCACCCGGAATTATTTCACCATTCAATAACCATTGGTAAGTTGTTCCGCCGCTTGCAGTTAATGTAGCACCAGTTGCTGTAATATCAGTAACAGGTAATGGAGATACAAACACGGTAACTGTATCAATTCCGGTACAACCATCAGCATCTGTACCTGTTAAATAATACGTTGTTGTTGTTGTTGGGAATGAATAGGGATCATTAACATAAGGATCATCTAAAAATGCAACAGGAAACCAACTATAAGTTGATGCACCATCCCCACTTAATTGTACACTGTCGCCAATACAAATCGTTTGATCCTGTCCTGCATCCACTGCAACAGAGCAGGCGGCATCCACACAACAATTTCCACCATCGGTCATATTGTAGGAACCACTGAATATTCCATATTGAAAATATCCGTAACGTATACTTCCGCCTAATTCAGTTAAAAAATAATCAGTTGCCTGATCAACAGTGTTGCAACCACCGGGTATATATGCAGTATCGCATTCATATGCACAAACCATATAATCGTTGCCGTCTTCATCAAATAATGTTACGGGTGGATATACTAAAATATCTACTAAACCTGCTGCAACACCTGTTACACTTGTAGTCAGGTCGTTATTATATCCTGCATAAAGTACCTGGGTTACATTGGCAGCATAAGCACCCGTAATTGTTACATGAAAATCCTCATAAGAACACAATCCAATTCGGATATCAGGAATATTTTCATCAATATTTATCGTAAAATCACCACCATCATAATTGGAGTAAATTATCAGATTTCCGGCCGGGTTACAAATACCTTGTGCTTGTAAGTTGAAAGCACAAGTAATGAACGCTAAAGTCAAGAGGAGTATATTTTTTTTCATAATCGTATTTGTATTTGTCAAAAATAAAGCATTTTTAAATAAAAAAACATTTCGGGTTCCTTAAATCTAATTTACTTTTCTCCGGAGTGCAGTAGTTTTTATTTTCGCCTCCATTTACATTTCTTTTACAATTAAAGTATAAGTGACGCAAGGCGGGTTTTTAGATTTGTGGTTTCGTGAATCTAATTGGAAGTATACATGAGAGTGGGGGAGAACACATATAAAATTTTACTTACCTTATTTTTTGCCGGTATTTGTTGTATTCCGGAGGCGGAAGCGCATGTAAAGTGGTTTACTGATGGTAGTTATGCAGACAGACCTTTGCGACTTGGAGAGGTTACCGAAGGTAGGTTTTTTTACGGATTAATGGCTTTATGTCTGTTAACTGTAATTCTTGGTGTTTGGTTAGATAGCAGGATTTCAAAATCAGGTTGGTACAATAAAATTGACAATTGGCTTGAAACGAGAAAATCGTTTGCACCCATTGTTTTAAGAGTTGCGGCGGCCATGGTGCTTATTTTATCGTGGCAGAGCAATGCAATGATAGTTCCTACTATTCCAATACCTAAGGAGTATGCATGGTTGGGATGGTTTCAGTTCGTTCTGGCGTTTTGCCTTCTTATACCTAAATTGGTTCCTATTGGTGGTCTTGGTATTGTTGTAATCTGGGTAATAGGAAATATTACGCTTCACCCTTTCCATATGCTCGATTATTTAATGATCGCAGGTTGTGGTATTTACTTGATATTCAGTAGTTTACGAAATGCTAAATACCATGATATCGGTGTTGTAATTCTTTATATAACAGTTGGTTTTTCATTGTGTTGGGTAGCTTTAGAAAAATTCATTTACCCAAATTGGGCGTTATTCCTCATAAAGGAACACCCGAAATTGGCTATGGGGCTCAATTTCAATTTTTTTCTAGAATCTATTGGTTTTGTGGAGTTTGGACTCGGATTTTTGCTTCTGATATGTTTTCTGCAGCGCCCATTGGCAATTACTATCACCATTGTTTTTTTTATAACATCTTCCATATTCGGAAAGGTAGAAATAATAGGTCATACCATGATACATGGTGCACTTATTGTGTTTTTGCTGGAAGGTCCGGGAAAATATTATATTAAACTCAGAGGGAAATTTAAGAATGTTTATAGAAGGATGGCCTTTGCAGCAGTAACTTTCGTTGCGCTGTTTGCAGGTTTGGTTATGGGTTATTCAGAATTGGCGAACACAAAATATGAAAAAAAATTGGAGTTTCTGGCAAAAAAACCAAATAACAAAGGGGGTCAAATAGAACTTGCCGGTTATCCAAAATCAGAATTGCCGAGTATTTGGATGGAAATTAAGCCTGATGTTATTAGTGGATATAATATTCAATTCAATACTATAAAATTTAATTTCACCCCGGATAAGATCAATACGGAACATTTGATGGGAGAGGGATTTGTGAATTTGTACGTCAATGGCGAGAAAGTGTCACGTGTATATAGCGATAAATTTCACCTCGACCTTAGAGAACCCGGAACTTACGAAATTGTTGCAACGCTCAATTCAAATATGCAAAGGGAATATTGTATAAGAGGCACACCTATATCGGCTAAGGAAACTATCGTTATTGACGATAATTAGCTATAACCTTTTGTTATGTTGAAAAGGACAGGTGCTTTTTAACTGCTGTTTATTACATTTGCCAATATGACTGAAGTTGATATTTTCATTCCTTGTTTTATAGATCAGCTGTTTCCGGAAACCGGGTTTAATATGGTGAAGGTTTTAGAAAAGGCGGGTTGCAAAGTGCATTATAACCCCAATCAAACCTGTTGTGGTCAACCATCTTTCAATGCCGGACATTGGAAAGAGATGGAAGATGTAGGTAAGAAATTTTTAGCAGATTTTGCAAATTCCGACCGTTCTGTTGTAGGTCCTTCAGGATCTTGTGTTGGGTTTGTTAGAAATTTTTATGGTGAATTATACGCAAATACGCCTGTTCATAATTATCATAAAAATTTGAAGAAAAACCTCTTTGAATTCAGTGAATTTATAGTAGACGTGTTAAAAGTGACAGATTTGGGTGGCAAACTAAACGCAAAGATCACCTATCACGATGCTTGTGGAGCTCTGCGCGAATGTAAAATAAAAGAAGCTCCAAGAAAACTTCTTTCCAATATTAAGGGTTTAGAAATAATTGAGATGCAAAATGCAGAGACTTGTTGCGGATTTGGTGGAACCTTTGCAGTAAAATTTGAACCAATTTCAACTGGAATGGCGGATTCAAAAGTATATGATGCTTTGGCGACAGGTGCCGAATATATTGTTTCCACAGACTATTCCTGTTTGATGCATATTGATGCGTATATCAAAAAACAAAACAAAAATATAAAAGTGATGCATCTCGCCGATCTACTTGCTTTGAGTTTGGGATGAAAATGCATTTTTTGTTTTTAGGAAATTATTCAGATTAATAATCGGTTAAAAAAAATATTTTATGACCTCCTTTGCAGAAATTGAGTTGCAGATAAATAAATATAAGGAGCGCGGACTTTCGTTATTCAGCAGTTCTTCTTTTCAAACACATAGTGCTGTTTTATTGCATTTGATCTCCAGAATCGATAAGTCGATACCTGTTTATTTTCTGCATACCGGATTTCATTTTCCGGAAACCATAATGTATAAAAACCAAATCACCGAATTATTCGGAATTAATACGATAGAACTTAAATCATCTACTCCGAAATTAATGCAGGTAGATGAACATGGAAAGTTTCTATTTACCAGCGATCCTGATTATTGTTGTTATTTAAATAAAATACAACCTTTGGAACCTGCATTGGATTCTTTTGATGTATGGATCAACGGCGTTCGTGCTGACCAAAATGCAAATAGGGCTACTTTTAATTTGGAAGAAAAAACGAATCATAAGGCATTTCGTTTTCACCCTATGTTAAATTGGACAAATAAAATGATTTATGCCTATATACGTGAATTTGACATCCCCAAACATCCACTTGATGAAAAGGGTTATTTAAGTGTAGGTTGTGAGCCCTGTACCCGGAAGATCAACCCGGAGTTTATGCTGGATGAACGCCAGGCGAGATGGTACGGAATGAATAAAACAGAATGTGGGTTACACACCGAATTAATTAAAAAATGAATATATTAATAACAGGCGGAGCCGGATATATTGGGTTTGCATTGGCAGAAAAACTGGCCGAAAATGCTTCGGTGGATAAAATTATATTGTATGATAATTTAAGTCGGCACAATGAGAATGTTTTTTTTGGCAAACTGATACACCATGAAAAATTTCACCTTATTCGCGCTGATATACTGGACGGAAGAAAATTAAATGCTGCATTAAAAAATATCGATATCGTTTATCATCTTGCAGCAAAGGTTATTACACCTTTCGCAAATCAGGATCCCCATTTTTTTGAGCAGATAAATCATTGGGGCACTTCTGAACTGGTGGATGCAGTAGAGAAAAACAATATTAAAAAATTGTTTTATCTGAGTAGTGCATCTGTTTATGATAGAATAATTGAAGAAGCAACAGAGGATACAATTCCAAACCCGAATACCTATTATGGAATTTCAAAATTACGCGGGGAAGAACATGTACATCGTTTATTAAATATTCCCTCAAAATATATAATAAGATGTGGTAATGTATACGGATATAGCAAATCAATGCGTTTTGATGCTGTGATAAACAATTTCATGTTGCAGGCGAATTTTGAAAATAAGATATCCATTCACGGAACTGGTGCACAAACGAGGGCCTTTATTCATATTGAAAATGCTGCCGAAGCGCTGGCTAATATGTTGAAAACTGAAATGCTTTCGGGAACATTTAATCTCGTAACTAAAAACCTCGCTGTGAATGATATTGCAGAAGTTGTGTTGACCCTGTATCCAACCTGTGAGAGAATATTTATAAATCAGCATTTAAATCTCGGAAGCATACATGTAAGTGTAAACTCTAAACTTTGGGATCATATTTCAATACTTGAAAATTCGCTATTGGAAGAACTTACTGCATTTAAGGAAAAATTTGCTTTCGCAAGAAATATTTAATTATTAGCTAACATTAGAATGCAGACAATTCATACCATATTAAAAGAGTATTACGGGTATGACAAGTTTCGACCATTACAAGAAGATATCATTAATGCTGTTTTAGCCGGGCAGGATACACTTGCCCTTTTGCCAACAGGTGGAGGTAAATCCTTGTGTTTCCAAATTCCTGCATTATATCTTGAAGGCATTTGTATAGTTGTTACACCGCTCATCGCATTAATGAAGGATCAGGTGCATAATCTTAAAAAAAGAAATATTGAAGCAATTGCGATCTACAGTGGTATGAGTTATAAAGAAACTGATGCTGCTTTGGATAGTTGCGTTTATAAGGATATTAAATTTTTGTATGTCTCACCCGAACGTTTACTTACCGAAATGTTTAAGGAACGGGTAAAAAAAATGAAACTCAATCTTATTGCAATTGATGAAGCACATTGTATCTCTCAATGGGGTTACGATTTCAGACCACCTTATTTGCAAATTGCAGAGTTGCGACCTTTGTTTCCAAAAGTATCTGTTATTGCACTCACCGCTTCTGCAACTACTAAAGTGTGTGAGGATATTCAGGATAAATTACAATTTAAAAAAAGAAATATATTTCGCTCCAGTTTTGTGCGTCCGAATTTGAGTTTTATTGTTCGGGAAACAGATAACAAGGAAGAAAAATTAATTGAAATTTTAAGAAATGTGCCGGGAACAGGAGTGGTATATGTTCGCAATAGAAAAAAAACAAAAGAAATTGCTGAATTTTTACTCCGAAAAAAAATAAGTGCAAATTTTTACCATGCCGGACTTGAACACGAAGTGCGTAATACAAGGCAGGAAAACTGGATCAATAACAAGACCAGGGTTATTGTTTGCACCAATGCATTTGGAATGGGAATCGACAAACCCGATGTGCGTATTGTGGTACATTTGGATATACCTGAAAGTTTGGAGGCTTATTATCAGGAAGCCGGAAGAGCTGGCAGAGATGGGTACAAGGCTTATGCCGGATTATTGTTTGATGAACATGATATTATTGCACTAAAAGAATTTTTAGATAAACAATTTCCTGATATCACTTTTATAAGAAATGTTTATCATCAGTTAGGGAATTATTTTCAATTGGCATTTGGAGCAGGGGAGGCAGAAAATTTTGATTTCGACCTCATGGAGTTTTGTAAACAATTTCAGCTTAAACCTGCAGAAACTAAAAGTGCTTTGAAAATAATAGAACAAAATAATTATATCTATGTAAGTGATGCATTAAATAAATTGTCGGGTATCTATATTCCGGTTGATCGGGAAACAATTTATCGATTTCAAATAGAAAATATACAATTTGAACCTATAATTAAACTTATTTTGCGAACTTCCCCTGGTGTATTCGATAATAGCATGCCAATTCACGAACGGGAACTTGCATACCATTTATCTATCAGTATTGAGAAAGTAATGGAGATACTCCATTTTTTGCACGACCACGGAATGTTAGAATACACACCTGTAAAAACAAAACCACAACTCACTTTTGTAAAAGCGCGTGTAAATGCGGCGCAATTGGCAATTGACCAAAAATTGTTGGCCCATTTAAAACAAACCGCAGAAAACAGGTATAATGCCATTACCAAATATGTAAGAAATAAGTCGGAATGCAGAGTTAAAAATTTATTGCGTTATTTTGATGAGGAAACAGCAAATTGCGGACAATGCGACATTTGCATTGAAAAGGGAAAGTTAGATTTAACGGAAAAAGAATTTGATCTTATTTTTCTGTGGATGGAAGAACAATTAAAAACAAAGGTGATGATGCCGGAGGAACTATTTAAATTAAAGTTGCCCGTGCGAAAAGAAAAGGTTGCGGAGGCTTTGAGTTTTTTAACGGATAATAAAAAAATAAAACATACTAAAGATAATCTTCTTATCTGGTGCGCATGAAAAAAATAGTTTTTACTGTTACAAACGATATTACTTATGATCAACGGATGGAGCGTATTTGCACCTCCCTCAGCAGTAAATATTATGATGTGACACTCATTGGTTTTTTTAAAAAAAGATCTGTAAAGCCTGAAAACAAACCTTATAAACAAATACGACTTCCTGTTTTTTTCAGAAAAGGCAAATTGTTTTACCTAGAGTATAATTTCCGTTTATTTTGGTATTTGGTATTTAAAAAATATGACATTTATTGCGGCGTTGATCTTGATACGCTTTTACCTGTTTATTTAAATTCGCGGATTAAAAGGAAACCCTGTGTGTATGATGCGCATGAATATTATACAGAATTGCCGGAGATCGTGGACAGACCGCTTATCAAAAAAATGTGGACCTTATTGGAGCGGTTTTTATTACCCCGAATAAAATATAATTATACGGTGGGATATTCTATTGCTGAAACATTGTCCAAAAAATATAAACAGCCATATATCGTTGTCAGAAATGTCCCACTTCTGTCAGAAAACGAACAGTATGTAAACAAACAAAATTTCATTTTATACCAAGGGGCATTAAACAAAGGCCGGGGACTTGAGAATTTAATGTTGGCTATGGAAAACATCGATACACAATTGTATATTGCTGGTGAAGGTGATCTCTCTAAAGAATTAAGAAGTTTTGCAGCCCAATTACCTCATGCAAAAAAGATTCGTTTTTTGGGTTATGTTCGTCCTGCCGAATTAAAACAATATACATTTCAGGCTAAACTCGGGGTAAATTTTATAGAAAATATGGGATTGAGTTATTACTTTTCACTTTCCAATAAATTTTTTGATTATATACATGCAGGTTTACCTCAGGTAACCATGAATTTTCCTGAATATAAAAAATTGAATGATCAATACAAGGTTGCATTGTTGATAGATGATCTTGAACCGGTTACTATTTCAACTAGTATCAATAAGCTGTTGGCAGATACTACATTATATTCTACATTAAAAAATAATAGTATTATTGCAGCCAAGGAGCTGAACTGGCAAAAAGAGGAGATATCTTTACTTAAATTTTACGATGATATCCGCTGAAACACATATTAATATTATTTCCTTTGATGTACCCTTTCCTCCGGACTACGGTGGGGTTATAGATGTATTTTACAAGATAAAAGCCCTCTTTGATGCAGGAATAAAAGTGCATTTGCATTGTTTTGAATACGGCAGAGGAAAAGCACCTGAACTTAATGCAATTTGTGAAGAGGTAATTTATTACAAAAGAGATAAAATGTGGAAAGGTTTTTTAGCTGATAAACCTTTTATTGTTCAATCAAGAAATAATAAAGAACTCAAAAAAAACTTACTGAAAAATACTTTTCCGGTGTTATTTGAAGGGTTGCACTGTTGTTATTTTTTGGCGGATGAATTTTTAAGAAATCGCTTGAGGATGGTTCGAATGCACAACGACGAGGCAAAATATTATATCGACCTTGCTAATAGAGAAACAGGTTTTGTAAAAAAGGTGTATTATTTTGCAGAATATCGTCGTTTGATTAAATACGAAAGAGTGTTAGAATTTGCGGATACAATTTTTTGTATTTCTCCAAAGGAAACAACTCAGTATCAAAATAAATTTAGGGGTGTAAAATATCTTGCACCATTTCATGGTAATATAAAAATTAATAGTTTAACGGGAAAAGGCACTTATATTTTATATCACGGAAACCTCGGGGTAAGTGAAAATAACGAAGCTGCCCTATTTTTATTGAAACATATTTTTAATAGTTTGCAAATACCCTTTATAATTGCAGGAAATAATCCTTCTGAACAATTAAAAAAAGTATGTTCAGGTTTACACCATGTCAAAATTATTGAAAATCCTGATAGTGTACAAATGCATAAACTTATCAGCGAAGCACAAATTAATTTACTCCCAACTTTTCAGAATACCGGCATTAAACTAAAATTACTCAATGCCTTATTTAACGGCAGATTCTGTATTGTGAACAGTATTATGGCTGATTACACAGGTTTGGAAAAGTATTGTTTATCGGCAGATGAACCTCAAAAAATGATTGAATTAATTACCCAGACAATGGAGCTGAACTTTACTGCTGAAATGATAAGTAAACGATATGAATTAATTAAGGAATTTTCTGATACTGAAGAGGTAAAAAAAATAATTACACTGTTGCAGCTGCCCCTTCCTGAATAAGTTGTCCATTTACGGTGCGTAAAATCCTCATTGGAAATTTTTCCAGAATATTATAATTATGTGTTGCCATTAATATTGTGGTATTGTATTCTTGATTTAAAAACCGCAAAAGTTGCATAATATCATCGGAAGTTTCAGGATCCAGATTTCCGGTTGGTTCATCGGCAATTATCGCTATTGGATCATTAATAATTGCTCTTGCAATTACAACTCTTTGTTGTTCGCCACCAGAAAGTTCATGTGGCATTTTGAATCCTTTCGATTGTAATCCCACACGTTTTAACGCTTCATCAATTTTGAGGCGAATAAGTGCCCTATCATTTGTACCGGTGGCCCTTAATACGAATTCCAGATTATCATCTACCGATCTATCCATCAATAACTGAAAATCCTGAAATATAATACCGAGTTTTCTCCGCAAAAATGGAACTGTTTTCCAAGTGAGGGTAGAAAGGTTGAAACTTGCAACCTGAGCACTTCCTGAGCGTAATTTCAGGTCGCCATAGATCGTTTTTAATAAACTGCTTTTTCCCGATCCCGTTTTTCCGATCAGATACACAAATTCACCATGGGAGATCGTAAAGGTTACATCACTCAATACCAAAGTTTTGCCTTGAAAAATATTTACCTCAGAAAAAATGATATCGTTATTCATATTCAAAACTTTAGAGCGAAGTTAATTTCAAAAAATAAATATGAACAAAAACTTATTCACACCATTTAATAGTATTGTAACGTAATTTTGTGTGATGAAATTGGAAAATGACCTTTTATTAAGGACAGCGAATAAAGAAAAAGTAGAAAGGCCACCCGTTTGGTTAATGCGACAGGCAGGAAGAATATTACCTGAATACAGAGCTTTACGTGAAAAAGTGAAAGGTTTTAAGAACCTTGTGGAAAATCCGGAGTTAGTTTGTGAGGTTACCCTACAACCGGTAAAAGCCCTGGGGGTAGATGCAGCGATATTGTTTTCTGATATTCTCGTAATACCAGAAGCCATGGGTCTCCCATATCAAATGGTGGAGTCGAAGGGCCCTTGGTTTGAAAACACAATTGATACACCGGAAGATATTTTGAAACTTAAGATCGCGGAACCTGGCCAGGATCTGAAGTTTGTGACAGACGGAATTGTTCTCCTTAAAAATGAATTAAACAGTAAAATACCCCTTATTGGTTTTGCCGGTGCTCCCTGGACCATTTTCTCCTATATGATAGAGGGAAAAGGCTCAAAAACATTCTCCAAAGCCAGAACTTTCCTCTATCAGCATCCGCAAGCATCGCATCAACTGCTCGAAATGATCACAGAATCAACCATTAAGTACCTTCAGGCGCAGATAAATGCAGGGGTTAATATTATTCAGGTGTTCGACAGTTGGGGAGGAATTTTATCGCCGCACCAATACAACACTTTTTCATTGCCCTATATCGAAAAAATTTGCAATGCAGTGCACGGAGTTCCAAAAATTGTATTCGCAAAAGGTGCATTTTTTGCAAGAAAAGCCCTTGCAGATATCAATTGTGATGTGATAGGTTTAGATTGGAACATGGATATTTCAGAATCAAAAAGTATCATCGGTAATAAAAAGGTATTGCAGGGAAATCTTGATCCTTGTGTGCTTTTTGCAGATTCTACGGAAGTAAAACGGGCCACAAACGAGATGCTTCAGCTTTTCGGATCACATCATATCGCTAATCTCGGACATGGGGTATATCCCGATACACCCTTAGATAATGTGAAGTGCTTTGTAGATACTGTTAAAGCTTATACCTATAAAAATTAATCGGCAATAAGTAGTTTATTTTGTCTGCTTTCGGAGTAATATTTTCGGAAATCAGGACTTATTTAGACTGAAATTTTATTCCGTCTGAAATATTATATTTGTAATAATTTATGTATTAAAATCTCGCCACTTTTATAAATTTATGTTGCAGGTTAAAGACCTAAAATGTTGATATTAAAGCATTCCCGAAAAGCATAAACCCAAACTTTGTTTATCTTTAAGCCCTATTATGCTTAGTGAACTGCTTATTATTTTAGTTTTAATTTTGTTGAATGGTATACTTGCCATGAGTGAAATTTCCATGGTGAGTGCTAAAAAGATTCGCCTCGATAATCTTGCCAAAAGAGGAGATATTCGGGCAAAAAGAGCGCTGAAATTGCATAATGAACCTGCAAAATTTCTCAGCACTGTTCAAATTGGAATAACGCTCATCAGTATTTTAACAGGTATTTTTTCAGGAGCGGAGATCAAATCTATCGTGGAAGGATGGCTGCTGAATGTTGGAGTAATCGCGGAATATGCTGGTACTATTGCATTAATTTTAGTTTTGATCGTCATCACTTCATTCTCCCTTATTGTTGGTGAATTGGTTCCTAAAAGAATTGGAATGCGTTTCCCGGAACCCATTGCAATGACATTGGCGGGACCCATGTTGGTTTTGTCGGGAATCACAAAACCCTTTGTTTGGTTTTTAACCAGATCGAGTGATGTATTAATCAAAATTCTTGGTGTAAAAGCCGCCAGCGACGATCAGGTTACGGAGGAAGAAATTAAAGCAATGATCCAACAAGGTACAAATACAGGAGAAATTGACGAAATAGAACAAGATATTGTAGAAAGAGTATTTCATTTAGGTGATCGCAAGATCGGAAGTTTAATGACCCACAGGGATGATATTATTTGGCTTGACGTAAACGAACCAATGGAAAAAATTCTCGCAGATATTGAAAGTGAAGTACATAGTATTTACCCAGCATGTGATACCGAATTTGATAATGCCTTAGGTATAGTTTATATCAAAGATCTTTTTATTGCCGATGCGAGAAAGAGTTTAAATAATTTGCGCGATCTTGTAAAACCCGTTTTGTATCTTCCGGAAAATAATACTGCATATACCGTTCTCGCTAAATTTAAAGAGTCGAAGATACACTATGCATTAATTGTGGACGAATATGGCAGAACACAGGGTATGGTAACCATCAACGATATTCTGGAAGCGCTTGTAGGTGAATTTGATGAATTGAATTTGCCCGGATATTCCATTATTCCGCGCGAAGATGGTTCTTTTTTGGTAGATGCTGCGCTTCCGTTTTACGATTTTATTAAATATTTTGAAATGGAAGATGAATTTGAAATGTTGGATGAACTGGAATACAATACGCTGGCGGGATTTATTTTGCATCAAATGGAACGAATTCCTGAAGAAGGAGAGAAACTCGACTGGAAACAATATGAATTTGAAATTTTAGATATGGATTCTACACGCATAGATAAAGTTTTGTTCATGAAAAAATAATAACACAACGCTGTTGATCAATACTAAAAATACTATTGGAATGAAACTCATTGCAGACAGCGGATCTACAAAAACGGATTGGGTATTAATTGATAAGGATAATGCAATAATTAAAACATTTTCTACAAAGGGTCTAAACCCTAATATTTTAACAGATGAAAAGATTGTTAAAGAATTAAAAGAGGAAATTCAATTAACAGCACTTTGTGAATCACATTTGGAGCTATTTTTTTATGGTGCAGGATGTTCAGGTTCCAATAATTTGCACAGAATGCAGAACATGCTGCATTCCTTTTTTACAAATGCAACAATAGCAGTAAAATCCGATATGGAAGCAGCCGTGTACGCCACCTGCGGGGATAAGCCGGCTATTGTAGCAATTCTGGGAACGGGTTCAAATGCCTGTTTATTTACAAGCGATGAAATTACCGGAGCAGATTATAGTCTGGGGTATATTTTAGGTGATGAAGGCAGTGGAAATTATTTCGGAAAAATACTATTGCGGGATTATTTTTATGGTGAATTACCTCGGGATCTTACAGTGAAATTCATGGAGAAATTTGAAATAACGAGAGCAGATGTAATCCAAAGAGTTTATAAAGAGTCATTCCCCAACGAATTTATTGCTTCTTTTCTTCCATTTTATACTGAAAATATAAAACATATCTATTTCGAAAATATTATTTCAAACGGATTGAAGATTTTTTTGCGAATTTATATTCAGCGATTTAAGGAACATTCCACATTGCCAATACATTTTGTTGGATCAGTGGCGTTTTATTTTAATGATAAATTAAATGAACTATGTTCAAAAAATAATTTAAAGATTGGTAAAATAATAAAATCTCCAATTACCCAATTAGCAGAATATCATATTAATAAAAACAAAAAATAGCGCCATAAAAAATGCTTCCAAAAATACATTTTAAAGAAACGCGGTCCTACCAAAAATTAGTTACTGAATTTGAAAGGATAAAGAATAAACATTTGCGTGATATTTTTTTAGCAGATAAACTTCGTTTTGAAAAATTCAACATTCAACTGGAAGAATTGATTTTCGATTACTCCAAAAACAGAATGGATGATGTTATTATTGCGCAGTTGATTTCAATGGCGGAGGAATTAAAACTTCCTGATGCAATTGAGTCAATGTTTAACGGGGAAAAGATCAATGAAACCGAGAACAGAGCAGTTTTACATACAGCTTTGAGAAATTTTTCGGAGGAAAGCCTTTATGTAGATAATGAAAACATTATTCCCGGAATTCGCGAAGTGCAGGAAAAAATGAAATTATTTTCCAACGATATTCTTTCCGGAAAATTAACGGGATATACAGGAAAACGATTTACCGACATTGTAAATATTGGAATAGGTGGGTCTGATCTTGGTCCATACATGGTTTGTGAAGCCTTAAAACATTATAAGGTTCCGCATTTAAATATACATTTTGTTTCTAATGTTGACGGCACGCATATCACTGAAACATTAAATAAATTAGATCCTGAAACAACGTTGTTTTTAATTGCATCTAAAACCTTTACTACGCAGGAAACCATGACCAATGCGCACACTGCGCGAAATTGGTTTATGAATTCTGCTCTGGCTGAAAAATTTATTGCTGACCATTTTGTTGCATTATCCACGGCAGAAAAAGAAGTTGTAGAATTTGGCATCAATAAAAATAATATGTTTGGATTTTGGGACTGGGTAGGAGGAAGATATAGTTTATGGAGCGCGATTGGTTTGTCCATTTGTCTTGCAATTGGGTATGAAAATTTTGAACAACTATTAAAAGGAGCGGAGGCAGCAGATAAACATTTTAGAAAAACGGAATTTAAAAATAATATTCCGGTG
>Ga0163149_10000674_pt1 | contig 44910 bp, 65 predicted proteins | sample OliLakLV19MP5G1_FD_148604 | JGI IMG/M metagenome (GOLD analysis project Ga0163149, IMG submission 148604) | Freshwater microbial mat bacterial communities from Lake Vanda, McMurdo Dry Valleys, Antarctica - Oligotrophic Lake LV.19.MP5.G1 | ecosystem: Environmental > Aquatic > Freshwater > Lake >...
AGGGGGGGGGGGGGGGGGGGTTGGCGCGCTGAATCGGCATGGCAAAGAGTGGTCCCACACGCTCTAGGACCACCGTCACGCCATTGGTAAACGTGTACGTCGGTTTCGGGTGTCCGCTCCGGCCGGTGGTCATGGTGCGCTCCTTACAAGAGGTTGGCGTTGGCGACGTAAATCACGCCATCGGAGCCATCAGCGGCTAATCCGGCAATCGTCAAAAAGTTGGCCGCGATGCCGCTCTCCGTCGCGACCCCGGGAACGCCGATCCGGTTCACGCGATCAAAGACCGGGATGGACGAGCCAATCCGGGCGGGGACGGATGCGGGCGTGGCCGCCGCCCACGTGTTGCCGCCATCAATGGTACACAACAGATTGCCCTGCGGTCCAGCGGTGTCGTAGGCGACGTAGCCGACCTCTTCCGTGGCAAACACAATATCGTTGACCTGCGTGGCACTCGGGATCGGGACTTGTACCCAGGTTTTCCCGCTCGTGACCGTGTACCACAGGTTGCCGTTGCCCGCGCCGACCCACCAGATCTTTTCTGATTTGACCGACAGTGCCAGCAGGGTCTGACTCGTCGGATACTGCGTTGTGGTCGCCCAAATCATGCCGTCGGCGCTGAAAAGGACGTTGCCGAAGTTGCCCACGGCAACCAGCGTTTCGCCGGTGCCGTGGATGCGCTGCAGGTGTTGGCTGGTGGTGCCCGCGGCGCTCACCACCGTCACGCCCGCCGTGATGTCCGTTGCGCGATAGATGTAGCCCCCCTGTCCGACAATGTAGATTTCGGACGGGCTCACCACATACAGATCATTCGGCCCGCCGCTGGCGTTGTAGCCGCTCGTGACGGTTGCCCACGTACCCGGGATACCCGTATCGGGATCGATGCGCGCATAGTAGTGTGCGCCCGCTGCGCGGCTCAGCACCACCAGGTATTCGCCCACGATCTCGATGGCGTTGGGCGCCACCGTCGCACCCAATCCGGTGATGTTGACCTCCGTCCATGCGCCGCCATCGACACTGTAGATCACCTCCGCCTGCGTGGCGGGCGACCCGCCGATCGGATTTGAGATGGCGTAGATGCGCTCGTTGCCTATCTGGCAACCCGCGCAATCATTCGGCGGGGCGTAGACCACATCCACCACGTTGGCATTGACGGTGGTGGCGGCCTGCTCGCCCAAAAACAGCGGTCCCACCGGATACTGGCTGTAGGTGGAAAGCGTCAGCTCGGTCATGAGTGCGTCGTCACTATCCATCGCAAACATATCCCCAACCGATCGGTCAGTGACTTCGCCGCTGCTGAGGACGTACACCCAGCTTTCATAGCCCCGGTTGAGGTCCGACGGGTTTTTACACCTCCCGGCGGTCAGATAGACCGTGATCGGACAGCCCACGTCGGTCATGACGCGTGGGACGGTGCCGTGTTTCTCGGCCACACTGAGCGTATAGGTGCCAAAGTCCGGCGCATCGACACTGCGCCCAATGCGCTCGTAGCGCTTGCGTCGGTACGGATCCGGTGCGTTGATCGGGCTGATGCTGCCTTTGACCGGATTTTCGACTCCGGATACGAAAAAATACTGATTGCGGGCGCCGTAGTATTGCGCTTCGTTGGTGGGGGCCGCACCGCCATACTGGATAAAGCCGCGAATGTGCTGTTGCGTCAGCACCACGTCCTTGGTTAATGCGGGCATGGGGGGTCTCCTTTAGCCGATCGATCCGCGCAGTCGTCGCTGCGCGTGCACATAGCGCCATGCCTGCACATGGCCGCGTCGGGTTCCGAATGGGTTGGTCAGATCCGCCGCACTGACTTGGTAGGCTTCGTTATTTGCGCCGCTACTGAGCGCAAGATCCTGCTGCCAATGCGCAATCGCCCGGTTCGCGACCTCGCATGCGCAGATCGGGCGATCCATTTCGGCAGCGGCCAGCCGGGCAACGACCTGCGCGAGGCTGCTGTCCATCCGCGAGTCGCGCAGTGCCTGGCCTGCCAGATAGCGGATGGTCAACCGGTCGGGCGGGGTACACACCGACCAATCCAGCGCGCTCCAGATCCCGCTGGATTGATCATACGCTGACGCGGCGGCGAACACGCTCCCCTGGCGGGCGTTGCGGATACCCGCGCGCGCCACCGCCTGTGCCGTGGCGGCGGGGTCGGCGGGACTGCCGCCACCGGACGCGGTCAGACAGCCGCCACAGCAGCACCACCAGCCATGGCACGGTCGTGTCTCCCACGTAACCACCGCCTGGCTACTCGCGACGTCGGTGCTACTGGCGTCGGTAAAGCGACGGTAGATGTCAATGGCAACGACCAGGACGCCCGCGGTCGTCGGGTTTTTCGGCGCGTTGCGAAAGCCTTCGGAGTGAATCGGCGCAACCAGTAACCACGCGGGGCCGCGCAGCGTGGCGACCCCCCCGCTGATCGTCACATCCAGCGGGCGCAGACGGTAGCGTTCGGAGACCGGGTCGCTATCCAGCCGATGTGCCGCCGTAAAATACGCGGCAATCTCGGTTGTATCCGTGATGCTGGTCGCAATCGTCGCACGAAACCGATCCATCACGCCATCGCCATCGGTATCAAGCACGGTGACCGCGCTTGTCCCGATCAGCGTTCGCGCCTCCGTCCCCATCGCAATGATCTCGCTTTCGTGCAGATCCACACTCCGCCAGCGCCCCGTCGCATCCAGCGACCCGGTGCGGGCCATGCGGTGATCGCCGTCGCGTGGCCACGCCACGACCTGCTCGGCATACGTTGGTCCCACGCGGTAGCGCAACTCTTGGCGCATGAGGTGTTCGGCGCGAGCAATCGCCTCGGTAATCTCATAGCGTCCGATGATCTGCGTGTCCTGCCAGGCGTATCCGTAGACCACGCTGTCACATTGCGCCGTGACGGCCAGCGCATCGCCATCCGCCATGCCCCAGAAGTGATACGGATGCCAGCCAAAGATCTGTCGCCACTCCTCCAAGCTGAGGGAGGTTGTTGGCCAATCACCGCGCATGCACGCGCTCCATCAGCGCTTGCGCGCCTGCTATCCCGCCCCAATACAACCAGATCTGGCCGGGCGGGGCGACCGCCAACGCCAACGGCAACGCCAGCCAAACGCCGATGCACAACGGGCAGCGCAGCCCGCGCCCGATCCAATCATCGGTCAGCCGCAGATTGCGGATGCGCGTACACAGATCAAACGGTCCATCTTCGTAGGCCGCCATATGTGCCAATCGGGAGCAGGTCAGGATGGCGAGCAGCAGCGCTATCATCGTGGCCGCACCAGTGCAAACGTCCCGAGTGCCATCAACCACGGGACATCTTGCGCATCGGCCTGAAAAAACTTGTGAAACGGATTGTTTCCCACTCGATAGGTGCGGAGACTGGGCCGACCGAGCACCGAATGCTCGCCTTGCTGGTCGCCAATGTAGGCCATCTCGACACTCCCGCTGCGCGGGAGGTTTTCGAGGCTGATTGGCGCATCCGGATGGGGTGGCGGTTGGGTGGCGTCAAATGCGCGCGCCACGGGCAGCGCCATGCCGCCACAACATGATCCCTTGCGCGCCATGGTGTCCGCTCCTTTATAGCGTGTTGCCAGCAGTGCCCGGAGGTGATCGGCCTGCGCTTCGCCCGCGTTGCGGCGGGTGCCGGTGGTAATCCGGTAGTGCAGGATGGTGGCGGCAACCCGCGCCCCGAGATAGCCCTGATGGCAGAGTTTTAAGTAGAGATCGCCATCTTCCCACGCGATCAGCGTGGGATCAAACCCGCCACTTTCCAAAAACGCCTGACGCGCCACGAGCATGGTTACGGCCGGCAAGCCCAACGGCGCGCGCTGCCGCGCGCGCTCCAGCCAATGTTCGGCGCTAAACTCAGCAGCCGGGAGGTAATCGATGGGTTGATCCATCTTGTCGTCAACCACCGCGCAATCGCCATACACAAACGCCACATCACCGACCGCGTAGCGCGTCAGTACCGTATACAGCGCGGTTGGGGTGAGCATGTCATCAGCATCCAAAAACAGCACCAACGGCGCGCCGCTGTCCTGAGCGCCCCGATTGCGCGCGGCCCCGGCGCCAATCCGGTCGGTGGCGATGATGCGCGCCCACGCATGTCCGGGCAGCACCAACGGCGCGCCGGTGTCGTTGATCACCACACACTCCCAGCGGTCAACGGTTTGCGCGATCAGGCTATCGAGTGCGTCAATCAGGCATGCGGCATGCCCCGGCCCGACCGGGATAATCACACTGACCGCGGGCTCCTGATGATGCGGCACCGGCCAGGCGCGGTTGCCGGGACTGCCCCCCGGCGCGGCAAACGGCACGCACCAGGGAATCGGCTGCTGCTGACGTTCCACCGCAACGACGCCACCGGGACCCGTGCCATCGCCAAGCGCCCACGGATAATCGCGGGTCCAATCACCGTCCCGATCCGCATAGGCGCGGGCTTCTGTTTGGCTTTTGCTGTCCTGGCGCATGCGGTAGATCAGCGTGGCGTGATCGGTAACTTGTGCCGCGCGTAGTCCAAACGACATGGCGCGTGTCCACAGGCTGGCATCCTCCGCACGCCAATGGCGTGCGCGATACCCGCCGGTGCGGTCAAACGCGCTTCGTCGCCAAAGCGCCGCATAGTGCAACTGATTTAAGTGCGCAATCTGTTTGTACCACGCAATCCCATGCGGCCAGGGATTGCGGCGGGCATTGCGGCCATCCTCACCCACGATGTCCAGTGCGCCCGCCGCAATATGGAGATCGCGATGCGTATCGAGTGCCTCCGACAGCCGCGCCAACGCTCCCGGTGCGAGCATATCATCGGCATCCAAAAACAGCAGGTAGGTGCCGGTGGCCAGCGCGGCCCCGGCGTTGCGCGCGGCCGACAGCCCGCCCTGAATCGGCTGGCGATGCACCGAAACGGTTGGCCAATCGCGCAGCACATCCTGCGCAACTTGTTCGCCGCAATCGTCAACGACCAGCACCTCATCGGCTTGATCGACGGCGGACGCCACGGCGTCAGGGAGGTAGCGGTTCAAATTGTGCGCGGTAATCACGACGCTTGTTCGTTTTCGCGGGGCGCGGTCAGCGGTCAGCATCCGCTGATACAGATCGGCATACTGCGCGATCCGTGGCCGCCACCCCCACCGGGCGATGGCGTCCGCGCGGGCATTGGCAGAGAGCCGCGCACGATCTGCGCGCGCGCGCTCAATTGCGGCGGCCAAGCCATCGTAATCCCCAAACTCCACCAGATAGCCGGTTTCGCCCTCTTGAATGATCTCCGGTTGTGCGCCAAACCGCCAGCCAACCACCGGCACGCCGCAGGCTAACGCCTCTAAGGTGCCAATGCCAAACGTCTCCCGCACGGTCGCCAAATACACGCCCGCTTGGGCGACCATGTGACGCATCTGCGCAACCGGGATCGCCCCCAGCAATTGGATGTTGTCATGCGGTGCGCCGAACGTGGAGACAAACGGCACCGCGGGCAATCGGGTTGCGAGTTCACCAACCGCCTCCGGGTCGCTGACCGCATCCGCGCGCGCCTTATTCCACAACACATAGCCGCGTGTGTCTTCTGGCGTCCAGTCATCGCTCTCCACTCCATGATAAATCACCTCAGGATGCAGCAGACTGCCGCGCCGAATGGCATTTGCCACCCATTCTGAGGGTGCGGTCACAGCATCAGCCGTCAGCATGCGGTCAATCACGGATCGGTTTGCGCCATCGGCCCAGCGCGGCCACGCGTACTCGCGCCAATACAGGCCGTGATTGTGATTGACCATCGGACAATCGACCCGCGGCGGAATGAGCGTGCCATGCACCGCACACAGATCGGCCGATTGCGGGTCGTTGACGATCTCGACGCCAAACTCGGGCAGATAGCGCACCAGCGCCTCCACCACACGCCGTATTCCGCCATCGGCCTGATCGGTGCCGGTATACATCGGACTCATGTGGACGTTCATCGGTCGAACACCTGCACATTCGCGGCCAGCCAATGGCTGGATGGGCCGGTAACATAGCCGAAGAGGTGCGACAGTTGGCGCGTATCGTCCTCCCGATAGCTGATGCCGTACGCGGCAAACAGGCTGCGCCAATAGCTCGCCGGTTGACAGTTGATATGATGCTCGCCTGCTTGTCCTGGCGGCGCGGCGCTGAACACGATCCGTCCGCCCGTCCGCAGATGGCGCGCAAGGGAGGCAATCAACACGGGTGCGGCGTCCGCGGGGAGGTGTTCGGCCACTTCCACGCAGGTCATGAGTGCCACGGTCAGCTTGAGGTCAAGCGGCGTCGTCAGATCGTGCGTCACAAACCAATGCTCCGGTCCGTTGATCAGGTCAACGCCCCGTGCGTCAATGCCCATTTTGTGTGCCATGTTGACCATCGCGCCGGTGCCGCTGCCGACATCCAGGTACGATTCGGGCACACCTTGCCAGGCCACCAGCTGCGCAAACGCACGCTCATTCCACCCGTCAAACGGCGCAAGTTCCGCGCGGCGGCGAGCAATGTCGGTTGGCGACGGCGCACCGTAACTCACAGCAGTGTCTCCGTCTTGACCGTGCCAATATGCGCAAACGGTCCCCATTCGGGCAAAGAGGCCGGCCAGACGACCCACGGCGCGCCGGTATTGCGCGTGCGGTACCGATAGGCATAGGCCAGTTCGGTGTCGCCCGGTCCGAGGTTGTCGGGATACCAGCCGTAGGCATCGCGGTAGCGGGTGTGGCGCAGCGAGGGATGCCCGGTGAAGACCAATTCGTTGCGCTCGGCCGGCTCGTGATACAGCCGCCAGTACAAGCGATTGGCGGCGGCAACCGTTGACCCGACAATGCCACGATTGAGATAGCCCAAGCGCACCATGCCGATCTCCGGATCGTCCAGCGCCTGCGCGTAGGACGTGAGGTCAAACGGCGCGCGAAGTTCCCAATCATCTTCCAGCCAAAACGTGAGCGGGCTGATCGCATCAGCAGCTCCCCACGCGGCATTGGCGTTGGCTCCGTAGCCGCGCCGTTCGCGGTGGGAGCCGATCACGATCTGATCATCCAGCGCGGTCAGGAGCGCGTCAACGTGATCGCGTGGACTGCCATCATCCGCAACGTACCAGGCCAGGTCTCCGGCATAGCGGAGATACTGGCGTGCGGCGGCAATCGTGGCCAACGCGGTCTCGGTGCGCTTAAACGTTTGGAGGATAAGCACAATTGGCAGTGTCATCCGCCTGCCTCCAATCGCTCGGCGTCCTGAACCATCGCCAGAAATGCATCCGCACGCAACGGGGGGCAGGTGTTGCTCGCATACGTGTGATCCCGCGTGCCCGATGATCGCACAATGAAATGATCGGGCGTTTCGTCCGCCGGTTCATCGCTCGCCACCAACTCCTCGTGCAACTTCTCGGTACTGCGCAGCCCGCATTCGCGGAGCGTGGCACCAGGACAGATCAGCTCGGCCATGCGCGCAATCGGCAAGCTGCCCATTTTGGGGATCCACACCTCGCCATCCTGCCCCGCGCTGGCCTGCACAATCAGGCGTACGGCGTCGGCAGGGCTCATCCAAAAACGCGTCATCCGCATGTCGGTAATCGTCAAATGTTGGCCACGGTGGTGTTGCGCGCGCCAAATGGGGATGACTGATCCATTTGAGGCGACCACATTGCCATAGCGCACGGCGACAAAGCGGGTGGCACTCGGCGGCTGCTGCCGCCAGATGGCCTCCATCATCAGTTTCGAGGCGCCATAGGCGGTTGCCGCGCGACAGGCCTTGTCGGTTCCAATCGCCAACGCCAAGGCGACGCCATGCGCGCGGCAGGCGTCGGCAACATGCGCCGATCCCAGGACATTCGTGGCGATACACTCCATCGGCTGCTGCTCACATTCCGGGATACGTTTCATCGCGGCCGTATGGATGACGGTCGTATGGCCCGCAACGGCGGCATGCACGGCAATCCGGTCGCGCACATCGCCGCAGATGGTGCGCACCTGCCATGCGCGGCGGGTGGTCGCAAGTCGGCTCTCGTTGCGGCTCAAGATAGTAAACGTTGCGGGCCAGTGGTCGTCGCGTGCCTGCCGCAAGATCGCGTGCGTCAACGTGCCATTGCCCGTGATCAAGATGGACCCGGTGAGCATGAGCGCTCCGTTCATCCAGTTCCGGCGGGATCGTGCGGAGCAGCACCCGGAGATATGCTGTTCAGGAGCGACCCTAGCTCCGCACGGTCGAAAAACCACCCCAGCCTGGTTATGAGGTTGGCGTATAGTACGAGGGACCGTAGCCGTTGTAACTCGTTTGTCCGCCGTTGACGTAGTAGGTACCGCTGGTGTTCCAGTCGCGCTCGTGCGAGATTGGCGTATAGCGTATCGTCGTGTAGCGCGCCGCCAAATACGGCGTGCGCAGGACAATGCGCGGCTCCGTCTTGGCTAGGAATTGCACACAAAAGTTTGTTGGTGGCTTAAAGTGCCACGCGAACCGTCCGTTGTCGGATGTGTTGTAGTACGCCCCGACGTTGAATGCCGCAGCGGCCTCCATAAACGAGTGATCGCCGGTGTACGGCAGGTATTCAAGGCTCGTGACTTCGCTGCCGTTGGCGGTCAATGGCACAAAATACATGCCGCTGGAATAGGTGCCGCTGCCCACGTTGGTCTCGGCAATCGCATCATCCAGCACCACTTCTACCTGTTGCCCATCAATCATGAGATACTGACCGGTATATCCATAGTAGTCACCACGCATGTCATCGCGCATTTTGTTGAGCGACTCGAACGACGAGCTGATCGGCGTCCCCGCGCTGGTAAAGGCCAGACCCCGCGTTGTCGCATAGGCAATCGGCCAGATCTCGGTCAACTCGTAAAACAGGGTCGCCCGCATCGCGATGACCCATTTGACCTGCGCAAAGCCCATCGAGCGGGCGTTGAACTGCAACTGCCGAAAAATATCGGTGATGTTGCGGTAGATCGTGCGCGCGCCGTTGGTGTCACTCGACACGTTGATGTTTCCCGCGCTGCGCACCAGCGAGTCAGCGGCAGCACAGGCCACCCCCGTGATTGCGTCTTTGTACCCGGTGTTGATCAACAGGTCAAAGCCCCGAAAAAACTTGCGGCCACCGGCTGGGGAGTTGCTGGTCGGGTTGCCGGTATAGACCTCGGCGGCAAAGTCGCGACTCCACGCCGTGCCAAACTCGAACAACGCCTTACCCACTTCCGTGTTCAGCGCCGCGTTGGCCCCCATGCCGGGGATCGTGGGGACGTTGGTGCCGGTACCCGCAACGCTCAGCGGGTTGTTCATCATTTGGAAGTCGGTATGCTCGCCGCGATGCGTGAGCAACCCCATGCGATCCAGATCGAACACCCGAGTCATGCGGCTCTGGCGCCCAAAATAGACGGTTTGCTCACACAGCTTCATCAGCCCGGCCACCGGCGGATCGTCACAGGGGCCCATTGTGGCTTCTGCCGGGCTTGCCGTATCGCTGGTGGCCGTAACCCCCGTCACGATGCCATACAGCGGATTGGCAAAGCGATTCTCATGCACCGGCAGGCGACTGAGCAGGCCCTGCCGCGGAAGCATGAGCGCACTAAACAGCGGTCGCTCAAGCGCAGGATCGGAAAACAGGCCACCGGGGCCATGCCCGTAGGTCAGCGTGCCGGTGGTTGAGGGAAGTGCCTTGGTGGTCATGAAATGCGCCAGCACAATTTGCTGGGCGGCGGCAAGTGCCGCAGGCGAAATGTCCGTCATGAATGCGTTCCTCCCAGAAAGTGACTCAGGAATACCGCAACGGGATCGGGGCTCGCGCCGTTCGGGGTGGTAAGATGCGGGGTCGCCTTAAACTGGGCGGCCACGTTGGCGGGCAGGGCGGTTGATGGATCGGTGCTCGCGCGATAGCCCGCCGCTGCCGGGCTATCGCCTTCCAGCGCTGCCAGCCGCTGATCCAGCGCGGCAATGGTGGCATCCTTGGCGGCCATGCCACCGCCGACCATCCCTTTCATTTCATCCAGATGCCCACGCATCTTCTTTTCGAGATCAAGCGTTGGGGCAAGCGCTGCGAGCACCGCTTGCGCAATCGCCGCCAGATCGGCTTCGCCCAACAGCGGTCCGTCATCGACGGATTCGGCGGGGTCGTCCTGCGGCTCCATCGCCAGGTCATCCGCCACCGCAGCGGCCATGTCCATTGGCGGCGCAGCCTTGGTGGCTTCCAGCGCATCCATCCGGGCCGCCAGCGCCTGGGCCCAGATCGGGGCGTCTTTGTAGCTGGCTCCGGCATCCTGGGCCGTCTGATCGGCGTTGGTTGCCTGTGCCAACAGCGCCGCCAGCAAGGCGGGGTTGTCAGCGGTCAGCGCTTGCAGTGCCTTCATTTTGTCATCGTGCATGGTCGGTCGGATCTCCTTGGTTACAAATGCGGTATACGGATTGCTCGCTTGTCCGGGCGGGCACAGCGAACGCTCAAAGAGCAGCATGGCGCGATAGGTGTGGTGCGCAGGTTCGGTCGGCGGATGCAGAAAGCCCGGTGACATCTGCCAGCCCGCCGCCGCCATTCGGCTCCCGATCTCGGCAGCGGCTTTGCTGCGAAACGTGCCGGACTCAATCAGGAGCCGGTTTTCCGCGGTCGCGGCTTGGAAGTCGCAATCGCCAAGCTCAACGTGGGGCACATGCCAATAGCGCAACGTGCCGCGCTGGCCGGTGCGATCCCCGTGGGCGACTGCGCCCACGATTGCCTGCCGGCTGATGTACTCGCCTTCCTGATCCTGATAGGCGGTGGTCGTGATGGCCAGCCAGCGATCCTGCTGGTCGCTATTTTTAAACACGGCAAACGATTTGCTTCCGGTCCCGTCCTTGGGATCAGGCGTCGCGTTGGTGCGCTGCGTGCCGGTGCCAATTGCATCCACGGCCGCGCGGATATTGCCGCGATCAATGGCGGCCATGGCCGTGCGCCCGTGGATGCTCAGGCGCGGTGGGCTCCCCTCCACCAGTCCCATCCGACCGAACGATTGCGCGGCCTGCGGATCGAGCGACTCGCCATCGGCAAAGGATGTGAGCGCATCAAAGTCGCGCGGTGCTAATCCAATATCGCGGTCGGCCATGTGTTGCTTGATCGCGTTGCGGGTTTCTTTTTTTCGTTGGGCCGCCGCGTCCTTGGGATCAGGCGTCGCGTTTTTGCCGCCGCCGCCGCCGCCGCCTTTTTTGGGAGTTTCCTCTTTTTTTGGTCGTGCGGCCGTGGGAGCGGTGGCATCGGCCACGGCCTGATCCGCCCGCGCTTGACGGGCGATAGTGGCACGCTCCCGGCGGGCGGACGCAATCTGCATGCGCACCATGGTGCGCGCCTTGCCTGGCTTCGCCGCCGCAAGGGCGGCATCCTCTTTTGCCCGCAGGTCGGCTTCCGTTTTCCCCGCGCGCGCGCGATCCTGGGCGCGTTGGGCCGTACGGGCCTGGCGGTCGGTTGGCACTGCCGGGGCCGTGGTGCCACCTCCGCCGCGGGCAAATTGGCCAGTAGCGCCACGCGTCAGATTGCCCGCAATCGTCTCACCCGCGCGCGCGGCATAGTTGGCTTTTGTGCGTTTGCGACGAAATGGATGCATACAATCACACCTCGGATTCATACGCGAGTAGTATAGCACAGTGCGTCACGCCCCGGCGGACGCGGGCGTGGTGGCCCGCCATACGCGGCCAGGAGCGCACGAAGCGGGAGGAATGGTGGCGTACTGCGCGTCATCCCCCACCCCGCACACGCGCGATCTGGCGGGCGGCCCATTCCCATACGGCCCGCGCTGCTCCACGCACGCCGCCCCCCCGCACGAGCGCGATCTGGCGGGTGGTCTCATCGCGCAGCACGGACTGCGCAACGGCATTGGCGCGCGCAGTATAGTGCATTGCCGTGGTGCCCGGATGATTGACCCGTTTCACCGGATGCGCCCCGCCCGGCCATGCTAAGGCGCGTTTCGTCCGAGGACGAATGACATGCGGCTTGGTGCCCTGGTCCTGGTAAAAAAACACCGCATGCTCGGTGGTGACCGTGGTTGCGTCATCCTGAGTCGCAATGGTGAACACGGGTGGGTGCGTCCAGGCGCTGGTGGCGCTCTGGAGCGATTGCAACGCCGCCGCCGCCGCGATCCCGCGTGCCGTCTCAATGGCCTGCCGGTGCTTGATCGGGTTTAACCCCGCCTGATCTGCGGTCGCTTTGCTGACCTTGATGGTGATCATGCGGCCCTCCAGGGTGCCCACTGGCTGGCCCGACTGGCACAGTCGGGACAATGTTCGCCCGTCCCCAACTCCCAGTAGTAGCCATCATCGCGCTGGGCCCATGCACACCTGCACCACGCCAAACACGCCGTACTGCCATCGGCCGGGTGTGCCGGGAGGTGGACATCGGCCCAACGCGCATTGCTATACGTTGCGCGTACGGGGCCCGCATACCGATCGGCCCGCGTCTGGATCTGCGCGTCGCTCAACGTGCCCCCGCGAAGAGCGTCCACAAAACCACGCAGGTACGGGCGTTGGGCGGCCACGGCGCGGTCAATGCCCGCCCGTTCCGTGCGGCTCAGGGTACGCGGCGTTATCAGGCCACTCCCGGGGCGCGTCGTGGTGCGGTCTGCAATGCCGCCAATCGCAGCAGACGTATGGGCGCGGGCTATCGTGCGCTCCATCTCGCGTGCCCATTCCGCAGGCGGCAGCGCTCCTGCGGTCATGCGCTGCGTGACGGCGCTGATGCGTTCCGCCGCCAGGGCTTGCAGTTTGGCAACATTGGTCGTCACGATTGTTTACTCCTGTGCATCCTCCGCCCACACCATGGCCGCATCCCACTCCTGATCAACCAGGCTCCGGGCGCTGGCCTTGGTGGTCGGTGCGGCGAGCGCATCGCTCGGCTTTTCGTTATCGCCTAACGCGCCGCCGGGGGTCAGATCCTGTTGCACCAAGGCTTTCGGGATAATATTCTCATCGGCCATGATGTTCGTCATCTGCGCGCCGGATAACGCTCCTGCCGCAACCGCCGCCGCCAACCCGTCAATGCGCGTCTTATCCGCCAGCGCCTTCTGCTGCCGTTCCCGACTATCGTTTAAGTTGGTCCAGGCGAACTGCATCTTGCGTGGCAGCACCCAGCTATTGAGATAGTGCATCAGCGTGCGCCGCCAGCTGGCCAGCCCGTACCCTTCGGCCTCCTCTGCCAGCACGACCGATTGCGTGCCGGTACCAATGCCCTGGCCGGAAAGCGGCTGAATGTCCTGCACCGGTATGCCAATGGCATTGGCATAGCGCAGATAGGCGTCCTTGCGCTCTTGCTCCACGTTAAACCCGTCCGGGATACTGGCCAGGTCAATCGTCACGACTTCCGGGCTCACGCTCATCGCGCGTAACGGAACGATGATGCTGCCTTTGTAGACGAATCCTTTGCGCGCCTGGCTCTCATCCGCCGATGTGCTAATGTCATCCAACTGATCCTGACTAATGCCGTTCACGAAATGAATGGCCAGTGCGCGATTGCCCGTAATCTTCTCGGCGAAGTAGGTTTCTATCGCCGCGAGCTTGATAATGGTTGTCCAGGCACGCGAGGCGGCGCACAAGCCGAGGCCATACGCTTGGCGGTGCGGCGATGGTTGATCGGCCATATGGATGACCTGATCATAGCGCAGCAGGTGCATCTCGCCCCGCGCATCCGTGTACACGACCGGATAGTCCGCATTGCCGGTGCGGCGGCACCAGGCGCTATCGAGATGCCACAACGCGCGCACGCGACTCCACGGCGCACGGCTGACGCGCTCCACCTCGATAAACGCGCCGTTGTCACACAAGAGATAATCCTGCACATGTTTTTGCAGCCCAATCGTCCACGCGCCATCGAAAAACAACAGCGTGCGCTGGGCGCGCTCCATCCGCAGGTCGCTCTCGGTGCTATCAGTCACCGTAAATCCGAGCGCCGCTTGCTTGGTGGTCGCCTTGGCAATGGCGCTAGACCACATGTCCTCAACGTGCAACGTTGACCGCAGCACCGAATCACGCAGCGGGCTCCACCAGGCAGGCAAGCCCTTCTTCGCGCCGCTCAGACTCGGTGCCCACATCCCCGGATCGACGCTAAACCAGATCGGGCTGCCAATGCTTTTTGGTTGCACATCGGCCTTGGTCACCGAGCCGTTGCGGTTGGGATCAAACTCAGTCATAATTGGAACTCCGTTACGGCGCGGTAACAGGCCATCGACAGGCAGACGGCCAGGTCAATTTTTTTGTTCGGTGCGCGTTTGACGATCCGTAAGCGCCGACCATCGGCATCCATCTGCCGGTCGGCATGTGACAGATGCGCCCGGAGTTGCTCGTTGCCATCGTGCGCAATCCCGCGTTGCATGATCGTATCAAGCAGGAGGCGATCAGCCTCCAAGCGATCCCCGCCCTGCCCAAACGGCATACACCACACCGTATCACTGAGCCGCTGCGCCAAGTAGTGCGCCTGATACGGGTCGTAGGCAATCTGGATAACGTTGACGCGCGTGAGCATCGCGCGGATCTCCGCTTCGATGATCCGATAGTCCAGCGGGTCCCCGGTGGGAACCCAGTTCATAATCAAACGCACCGTCAGACCTTTGCCCACCCCAACAAGTCCAAAGGTGTCGCTATCCACTCCCGCATCCAATGCGCACACCAGCGGCTCACGCGCATTGATTGGCGTCGGCGGTGCCTGGCAGGCATCCCACAAGGTCATGCTCGGCAAAAACTGTTGCGCGGAAAGCGTGGTGAATTGCGCGAGTACCTCTTGATTGTAGACATCCGTCGGCATGTCACGCTCCATGGCGCGAATTTCTGCCGGAGCAATGAATGGGTTATCGTGCGTCGGGCGCTGCCACGCATGCCAGTCGGGCAGGGTGTGGCCGTAGGCAAACAACTGTTGAAAATCGCTATCACCAAGCGGCGTACTCAAAAACCACGCATCGCCTTGCAAATCGGCCAGCGTGGGGCGAATCACCTGTTGCCACGCAGCAAGCAACCGATCAACCATCGCCGCCTCATCCAGGACGGCGCGTCGATACTTACGACCACGCGCCACGTTTGGCTGAGTCAAACTCCACATCTCAATAATGCCGCCGGTAATAAGTTCGATACGACGCTCTTGGTCTGAGACGCGATGCGTCACGGGGTCGGCGATTTCCCGCACGGTGCGCCAAAACGCAATCAGCATTTTATACGTTGGAGCGAAGTAGGCAACGGGATAGCCGTCAAGCGCAGGTTGCATCAGCAGATTCAGTGCCAGCGTGGTTTTTCCCCACCGACGCCCGCAGCACACCACGTTAAAGCGCCGCGCCGCACGCAGAATGCTGCGCTGGCCGGGATGCGGGCGTGGTAAGCGCACCGTACGTTCATTCGTCAACTGGCGACTCATCGACATACACCACCCGTATGGTCAGTCCACCCGACTGTTCCACCTGGTCTTTGACCTTGCCGTATTTTCGATCCCACAGCCAGATTGCCGCGGGGACCGCGTTCGGCGCATTGCGGCTTTTCGCAATGCGGATCATATTCGCCACCACCGACCGTTCGGCGCATGCATCGAACAACGCAAGCAGGACGCTGTGCTTGGCATCTTCAACAATTTTTGGCGGTCGGCCTCCCGGATTCCCGGATTGTCCTTTTTCAAATGGCATTGCGCATTATCCCACCACGTCGTCGCGTACGACCTGTGCCCCGTCCGTCGTCAGGCGAAACACCAACTCGGGCATGGCACATGCCGCCAGCGCCTGCCGCACCGACGTCTGTGCATCAGGTTCCGCGAACAACAGCAGATAGCCACCCCCGCCTGCTCCGCAAAGTTTGCCGCCGAGCGCCCCGGCGTTGCGCGCGGCCGCATAGGCCGCGTCAATGCGCACGTTCGTGACGCCGGGCAGCGTGCGTTTGCGTTCCCAGGTCGCGTGCAAGAGTCCGCCGAACGTCGCCATCCGGTGGTGTTGGCACGCCTCCGCAGCCGCATCCACGCAGACCACCTGGTCTCGCATGGTGTCCAGCAGCCCGGCCATGGCATGCGCCTGTTGTGCGAGCGGGTCGCGAGACGCGCGGGTGATGCCCGTGCAAAACAAGAGCAGACGACCGTGGAGGTCAGGCGGAATGGGAATGGATTCCACGCGCACGTCATCCGCGTACGTATAGCGGTTCAGGCCGCCGAATGTTGCGGCCGCCACATCTTGCCAGCCGGAATAGCGGTTCATCGCGGTTTCTCGGTGCCAGGCGTCATGGAACAGCGCATGTCCCGAGAGACGCGGGCGGTCGTGGAGTGCCTGTGCAACATGCAGCGCTCCGCTGCCGCCGAGACCGGAGCCAGGCGGAACAGCGCTGGAGACATCGTACGCACATCCGCGTTGCGCCGCAGGCGTGCGTACGGTAACCGCGTGATCAATCGTGCAACTCAACACGCACCCGCCCGAGCCGGTGAGCTCGCGATACATCGGCAGATCGGAGCCGCCGCCGAAGAAGCTGATGCGCAGCGGCGCGCGTATCAGCATGCGCTGCGCGCGGCCTGCAGGGAGATCGTCCCGGCCACCGGTCTCCGTCTCCATTACGACACCCTCGCGGCCTGCAGGTAGATCGTCCGCACATCCGTCTCTCCGTTGGAGAGCACCATCGCAATATCAACCGTCCAGGTCATGCCGAGTTCGGCAATCGCGACCCCGCTAAACAAAAAGCTCGTTTGCTGGCCACTGCTCACATTCGATCCGGCACTAATCCCGGTATCCACCACGCCATCTCGCGTAATAACGGCGGTGGCACTGGTGATCGTGGTCGTCGGCGCGGTACTCAGCAGGCGCTGCAAATCAACCCCAAAGCGCTTGACCGCGCCGGGGGGAAGCAAAAAGTACGGATTATCGGTGGTATCGCTCATACGATCTCCAGATAGCGCCGTTGGGCAGCGGCCAAATCCCGCGTTGGCGTCATCGGTGGTTGCCGTATGGCGGACGTGGCCGCGGGCGTCATGGGTGCGGTCGGTGCCTGGGCAAGGTGAAATCCTTGCGCGTAGGCAGGCAGGAAATAGCGTGCATCGGTCGCCCCATTGCCGCGAACCAGAGTCGCCAAAAACGTAATCACGCTGGTGATTGACCGCCCAAACGCCCCCACGCGACTGACCACGGCACTACTCGCACTGCTGCTCGCAATGCTGCGCAGCTGCCCGGCCGTGCGACTGACCACGGCACTACTCGCAATGCTGCTCGTGAGTGTTCGCGCTCCTGCGGCCACGCGGCTGATCGTCGTATACTGCGCGATGGCGCTGCTGATCGCCCGTGTGCGGGCCGCGATCCGACTCGCACTGCTGCTACTGGCAATCGCGCTGGTGAGGACGCGGACACATCCCGCCGCGCGTGTGACGGTTGCGCTGCTGGCAATTGCGCTACTGATCGTGCGGGTAACGGCGGTCGCCCCGCCGTTGATCGTGCGCGTCAGGGTGCGCGTGTGCGCAATCGCGCTGGTGAAGGTGCGGACACACGCGCCAACTCTGACGATGGTGGCGCTGCTGGCAATCGCGCTGCTGAAGGTGCGGACACACGCGCCAACTCTGACGATGGTGGCGCTGCTGGCAATCGCGCTGCTGAAGGTGCGGACACACGCGCCAACTCTGACGATGGTGGCGCTGCTGGCAATCGCGCTGGTGAGGACGCGGACACACGCGCCAACTCTGACGATGGTGGCGCTGCTGGCAATCGCGCTGGTGAGGACGCGGGCACATCCCGCCGCCCTGGCCACAGTTGCCGTGTGCGCAATCGCGCTGGTGAAGGTGCGCGTGAAGGCGGTTCCGCCCGCCGCCGCCTCAATCAGCCATTCTGGGAGCGACGCAATCCAATCAAGCGCGGGGCCTTGAAAATAGATCGTCGGACTGCCGATCAACGTGCCAACGGTCTGGGTTATGTGATCCAGCGGCGCAATCCCCGCATCGAGATTGGCATCCCACACAAATGCCAGATCCGGATAGGGCGCATCATTCGGCAGAAAGCGCTTGTTCCAGATGGCCAGGAGCTCGCTTTCGCTGCGTGCGGCTCGCCACACCCGCACCACCGCAAGTCGCACAATGCCGCCGTCGGTCGGAAACGCATCTTGGCTCCCGATGCGCATTGCTGCCGTGGAGGCGGTCGGACCCGCAATCGCGCTGGTGAGCGTGCCGGTGGTGAGGGTGCCGCCTTCGCTGGCGTAATAGCCTTGGACCGTGTTGGCGCTGGCATTGTGGACAAAGCAATGATACGTCCACACGTTGACAACTTGCGTATTGCCAAGCGAGGCCACGCGGGCGTCGTCAAAGGCGATTTGAAAGTTGGTGCCGCCGCCAGAGGCGACCATCAGATACCACCCGGTGGTACTGGTCGCCTTGCCCACATATTCTTTAAAGCCCGCGAGCGACGTGAAGTAATTCCACGTCTCGACCGTGAAATCCACGTCGGAGCTTGGCACGGTCGCCAGATCGCCAAACGAGTACGACTCGCTCGCCGCGTTGAAATCGACGGCCAGCGAGGGGATTTGCTCGAATGGCGAGCGCGGAAACAGCATCGACTACACGCTTTGCATGCTATGCGGACGGAAGGTCAAACTATTGCCCGATCCCGCAAACGTCACCCCGCTCACGTTTTGGACCACGGGTCTGAACAGACCGGGGGGCAGGCGTCGGTCCCGCAGCACCGCAACCTTGACACCTGCTCCGGTTGTCAACGAGAACGCGCCTGCAAACGCGTCAAATGCCGGTGGACTGGGAATATCTTCGTACACCGTGCCATCGGGCGCACGCGCCAACCACAGCTTGACCACCGGGGTGCCGGTCGGGGTCAAACTCCCCAACGTCAAAACCCAATCGCCCCAGATCTCCGCAGCGGTTGCGTCAGCCCCGGCAGCAGCGCCGGTCACATAGCTGTTGTTGGTCAAACTGTTGAGCGTGATGGTCGTCGTAACCAAGGTTTGGTAGATCTGTTGTTTGATGGTTGCGGCCATAGGTGCCTCTAGTTGCTGATTGTGGCGTTGGTCGTCAGTGTATCACCAGACACCAACACCGCCGTCGAACTGTAGTTGTCTTCAACATACAACTTCGATCCAGAGACGGTCGTGGAATTAAAGATCCCCGCACCATACGCCGTGCCACCTGCACCCGAGACGGTCATGATCTTGGTCACAAGCTGGCTAAAGGTGCCGCCGAGCGATGATGGTGCGGTGTAATCGCCACCTATCGGCGTGGTTGCGGTGGCGCGCGACAGGCCGATGGTCGTATACTCGTTGGTCGTCACATTGGCCGTCACGATACCCAGGCTCAAATCCGTCTTGGCCTTGGTGAGTGCGGCGCTGGCGATGGCGATGACGTTAAAATACGCGGTCGCACTCGGCGCGGTGGGGGTCGAGCCCCCGGCAAACACCTGATTCGCCTGGTAGAGCGCACCGGCATCCACCCGCTCGTTGTGCGTAATCGAGGTCCAGATGGTGTCGTAGCCGGTAATGACCGGGACGAGTGTTTCCACGCCGTTGACCAGCTGGCGGATGTAGTCCACGATACGCGGGCGCTGTTGCTTCGTCACAAAAATGCCAAACTCCCCCGACACGGCGCGGCGGGCCGGCCGACCAGGGTAACTGATCAGTCGGTCCAGAAAGGGCAGATTGATTCTGCCGAGATCGCGATCAATGCCGACAATCATTCGTCCGCTCCTCGTGTGCGATAGGCGCTATGCAGCGCCAAGTGGAGATTGTTACACGCGTCGCTGAACAACTGCAATGCGTGAATGGCAACCTCCTGGGCGTTGCCATCAATAAAGCCGGATGCCTGACAGGCATCCGCATAGGCAACCCACGGATCGTCAACGGCGGCGGCGAGCGCGAGCACCTCGCTCAACAGTTCGGCGATATCGCGCACCGTCCGCCGAAAGCCACGCGTGAGCCAGTAGCCTTCCTTGCTGGCGGGCACCGTCATCGCCTCGCCCTCCCGGTTGTACAGCACGACATCAGTCGCAGCATGCACCACCGCAACAAACCGTGCGTCATTGGGGATGTTTGCCATTTCCATGGACGATACTCCTCTCCTACGTCGTCAGTCGCCACACCAGCACGCCACATGCGCCGAGGATACTCCCACCCAACGCCACAATCAGGCCAATCGTGATGATTTCGGCGCGACTCACCAGCGCACCACAATCAGGCCCGTATTCAGCAGCGTTAACAACGTGAGACCAATCAGCCAATACTGCATCGTGCGCCGCCAGACATCGGCCTCGCGCTGCCGTTCGCGCCGATCCAGTACATCAGTTGACACAATCTTCCACATGGCGTTGATCTTCTCCGCCTGCGTGCGCGGCTCCTGCTCAATGCCCATGACATGCACATGCACCGACTGGCTCGTGGCCTGGCTGCTGCTGCCAACCGCCACGCCACTGCTGTGGTCAATGTTGCCCGTCTCGTTCATTCGCCGCCCGCGCCTGCACGCGCATGTACCCGGTCGGTCAGGACTTGGAGTCGGAGTTCGTTGCGCGCGAGCAGCGCCTGCAGCTCCTCCATATGCGCCGCCAGGACGGCGAGCAGGGCATCGTGCATATGCTCGCGGGCGTACGCACGGTGCTCCTGGCTCCGAGCAAGGGCGTGATCATCGGGTGGTGTCATTGGCTGCGCTCGCTTTCGCGGAGCTTGCGGGTGGCTTGTTGCCGTTCGAGGTGAGCGATCCGATCACGAATGTCTTGTGAGACGGTGATCTCGTGTGTGAGCAGTTCCAAGAGTTGCAAGAGTGTCGTGGCCCCCACCATCCGGTCAATCTGGGCATCGTCCAAAATACGCCGGGTGTCGATAAAATGATTGACCGCAATGCTGTAGGCGGCCACGCTCTCGGGATCGGCCTGGCGACGCACCATCTGCACGAGCGCCTCGGCGTGTGTCGGGGCACTCGCCTTATAGGCGCTAAAGGCATCGCCATAGGCAATATCGCGTTCGTTAATCGCTTGGCGTGCGGTGGTGATAATCTGCATCGGATCGGAAAATTGCTCGGTCATGAAGCCTCACTTAGCCAATCTGCAGGATACCCGACACTACGCCTGGGTGATTTTTACGAGTCCGTTTGCCCACACGCGGAACGCCAGCTCAGGGGACAGCGGCGGCGACGTGGGATCGGACTTGCGACCCTTCGGCCTCGCCACGCTGCGATGGCTCAAGACCAGCGCGGGCGGAATGTGATACATCAGCATGAGCGACTGACAGAGCGTCGTGAGGCGGTCAAGTTGCACGGCCGTGTAGGGGATGCCGTGCATGTGACTGACTTCGATCCCGATCGCGATGTTGTTGGGGTCGGTGTTGCCCGCAACCACGCCCATCCCGGCATGCCAGGCGCGTTTGTCATCGGCAACGAGCTGATAGATGTCGCCGCTGGGCGCAATCAGATAATGGCTACTGACGTGGGAGTGGGGGTTACACAGCCATTGCAAATCGGTGGGGAAGACACCTTCGCTGGAATGGACAATAATCGCTTCGATCTTGCCAGATCGGGCGTTGTAATTCGAGGAGCGATATGAGGTGTCAAAATGCAAAACGCCCGCCAAGCTGGGCTACCTCAGCGAGATAGCGCAATTCGACAGGCACACCAAGAGTATAGCACAACAATCAAGAAGCGGTGCGTAGAGATATGGTACACTTTGATACGCCGCCTCACCTCACAAGCTCGACAGGCAGGAGGCACGGGGCGGCTTTTGCGTCGTGCCGTCGCATTCCCCACGTTCGGCGCGTGGGCGGCCTCAGCGGGGCTTACAGCAATCCTACGAGCCGGTACGCATCGTCAACCGTTCGCACGATAGAGACATAGCCGAACCACTCCTGGTGAAACGTCGCTTCATCGATGGTTAACGTGCCCGTTTTGTCCTTAATCTCCATCAGCCAAATCTGTTTCTGCCCCGTGGTGCGATGGATGCCGCCAACGGTCAAGTCCGGAAAGCCCGCGCCAAGCTGGTGCGTTTCGGCCACACGGTAGCCCCCGTCGCGTAATGCCTGTGCAATCTGGTTATGGTTGGCGTCTTTGCGTGCGGCGCGTCTCATTTCGTTTCCTTCCGTGGTCGTCCGGTCGGGCGGCGTGGATAGCGATCCAGCGTGCCAGCGCGGTAGCATTTCTGGTAGCAGCGCCGGTGCAGATGGCGCTCGTAGGTTTCGCCAGCGGGGACGGGTTCGTGGCAATAGGCGCACGTGCGTACCAGAACGTCTCCTGTTTCGGCGGGATCGTCTTGATCGGCTTCTTCGCTTCTTGCCGTGCGACAAACTCCGCATACCACGTCCGAAATGCCGCAGTCGTCGTGTTCGGATGTCATCGGCGTTCCTAGGTCATGCAATAGCCGGTCTCGCAGCTATCTTCAAAATCAAATTCATGTTGTGTGCCTTGCACCGCCTCCTCGAGTGGGATGAGGGCGCGGGTTAAATAAAGAGCATCGTCGCGAGTTGCTGCCACATCTAACAAGCGTTTTTCAAGCGCAACCGCATGTGCGAATAACTGCGGTTCATGCTCCTTGAGATCGCGCCAGTGTCGCATGCTTTGGTACGGACAAAAATAACACGCGCTTTTTGCGGGAATCGGCAGCCCTGCATGTGCGATAATTGCCCGGCAATCAGTCCGCGTAAGTCGTAAGTCAATGAGGGGATATTCAACCCGTTGCCACGCGATACCACTATCAAGCCGCATACGCTGATACTCATCAATCGAAATACCGAGTCCTGCTATGGCGGGATCATCAGCCGTTGCGCCGCGCCGCTTTTGCTCGGCGGCGATGATTTTAATTTTGAAATCGCTGGTGCAACTGCGGTTGCCGGGCGCGCCACTCTTCGCGAAATAGGCGGGAATGACCTGTGACCGATTGTTCATCACGCGACTGTAGATTGTTTCTACCTCCCCCGCCCGACTTCCGCGCTTCATTCTTTTTTGCAACTCCCGAATCTCAATGCCATTGGCCGCTGCATACGGCATTGCCACATCACGCACATACGCCAGTGTCGCGGGATGCTCACTGTCATCGCCAACGTTGGCAAACAGAAACAGCGGATAGTCAATCTTGCCTTGCGCGGCAAGTACCAGCGCCGCCGTGGACTGCACACCGCCGCCGTAGCTAAATACACGAATCGTCATCGCCGTATCTCCCATCCGGTATCCGTCTCCACCAGTCGCCCGGCCAGCCGCGCCAATCGCACGGTTTCCGGTGCCTTGCCAATCAGCTTCGCAATCGTGCGGTTGCTGGTTGGTTTCGGCTTCGACCCGCGCACCTGCACCGGGTAGGCAGCGCGATGATCGCGCCAACAGACGCTCCACAGGCCGCGCCCGACAATGCGACGGCGACGGTTGCCGTGCAGGCAGCGCGTGCGGGGATGGTTGGTCAGCGGTGTGTGGTTCATCATTGGAGCGCCCCCGCGCGTTGTTTTCGGCGATACCACACGGCCCGACTGGCACATGTCTTGCTGCAATAGACACAGTGCGACTGCCGTTTGGTGAGGCACGCGGCACACCATGCACAGCGCACGTTCGCGGGGATGGCACGCGGCGTGTTGTAGGTGCCCGCGCTGCGCACCTCCAGCGTAAATACGCGCGCGCTGCGGGTCAGGCGGCCATCATGTATGGCGGTGTACAGCGTGCGTTGCGATACGCCAAAGGCGGCAGCAATCGTCCGCATGGACGTCTTGTAGGCCGGACGCGGGATCGTCAGGATCATTGCAATTCCATCACTTTCTGTTCAGCGGGTCGGTGCCTGCTGGGGCGGGTGCATCAAGCGCATCAAGCGCCGCAATGAGATCGACCGCCAGCTGGCGTACGGTGCGGCGATCCTCGAGCCAGTGGAGCATGTTCGTCGCGAGCGACCGCTGGAGGCGCAGCGCCGTCTGCATGTGCTGGTCGAACGGCGCGGACATCGCTCGCTGCGCGGCAAACGTCTGTATCGCGTTGCGTATCAGCGACCATTGACTGCTGCACACGCGTTTGCCGGAGGGATAGGTCAGCGACGATTCGCCGTCATGCCACGCCAGTGCGAGGTCAACCGTTGCCGCAGTCGCACCCCATACGGCAACGTCTTTTGGCTGCTTGTCGGTCGCTGCTCCCTGCGTGATCGTCGCTGCCGTTGGCGTACCGTTGCTCCTGGCCTGTGTCACGACCTCCCGGCGCTGCGCAGGCGTCACGTCACCCAACTGCGCCTGGCTCGCATTGGCCAGCGTGAGACCAATTGGTCTGAGATCGTTGGCGTGCGGCTCCTGGGTCTGCCAATCGGGGCCGGGCACATGCAGCGGCAAGCGCAGTTGGGTGACACGCCGCACGGATTGCAATCCGGCGGGTTGCGGCGGGTTGACCTCGGTCATTGGAGCGCCCCCGCGCACTGCACCGCCCACTGCTGGCTTTCGTGATAGGCCTCGCCTGCGTCCTGATAGTCCAGCCACAGTCGGATGCGATCCGAGAGCGGGCCGCTGCTGCCAAAGCGGGCGGCGGTTTCGGCCAAGAGCGCGTTGGGGTGTTCGGCGATCCGTGCCTCGGTGTAGGCCGCAAAGCGGGCGTGCAGGGCTTCTGGTGCGCGCACACGGGCCTGCTCAAACGTCGCCCGCGTGCGATCCACGCGGTTCTCGGCGGCGTGCCGCATGCGGTCGATATGGCAGACGGTGGCGGCCATATCGCGATTGCAGTCTTGGCAGACACGCGCCCGGCTGCTGCACGCCTGATTGCTGCGTTTGCACACGACACAGGTGATACGGGCGCGGGCGTCTTTCAGGAGCTTCTGGGAGATGGCGCGAAGATTGCTCATAACTATCCGCTTTCGTTCACGTTATCGTGTGTCTCTAGTATATACATGTATATATAGGGGGGGTAGAGAGAGAGACCTCCAGAGCGCGCGGATCAGGGCTGTGTCAAGATAGCCCCACCCCAGGCGGGCCAATGCCAACGATCCGGCTGCGCTACTCCATCAGTTCTGGCGGCTCGCGTCCATGCAGCGCCTGATAGGCAGCTGCATAGTTCAGACCGTACCGATCAAGCTTCACCCGCGCCGTGCGTTGATCGCTGTCTTTCTCTGACCGCAGATACATCCGCACATAGAATCGCTCGCGGGGTGGTACACGTTTCAGCAATCGATCCAACGCATCGGCCTGATCCATGCCTGATCCGTTGTTTTTGTGTGGATCAGCGGGATCAGCGGGATCAGGGATCAGACCTTGATCAACGACCAATTGGTCTGAGATCGGGCTATCGAACCCACGCATTGACCGAGAGCTGTGCGTGAGGTCTGATCCCTGATCCGCTGATCCCGCTGATCTTTCGTTTTTTGTGGGATCAGGTGTGGGATCAGACGCAAGATCGCGACCCTGGGCCGTGAGTTTGTAGCGGCCTTGGTCGTTGCTCTCAATGAGCCCCTGGCGTTTCATGCTCGCCAGTGCCTTGCGGACGTGTGCGCGGTCGCAATCCACGCTCTCGGCAATGTCCTTGGGCCACATCGCCTCTACTGCTAACGCTTCGACGATGTCTTGGCGCATGCCGCTCGCCCTGACCGTGCGCAGATCGCCGCCGAGTGACCAGGTCGCGGTCATCGGATCGAACGTAATCACACGCTCACTGGAGGCCGCTCGCCGGGGATGGATATGCAGCTCGGCTTGCATCTCGCCACGCACCCGGCGCATGACCATCACATGGTCAACCGCTCCGGTTTTGCCGGTGGTACCGGATACTTCGTCGAGCACATCGTCTGCGCTGGCCTTGCGGCTATGTGTCACCACAATAATCGCCAAACCAGGATGCGTGCTCGCAATGCGGTGCAAGGGTTCGAGGCTGTCATAATCGGCTTGGTAGCCACTGTTGCGGGCATCGGGCTTGGGCGCAATCCGTGCCAAGGTGTCAATCACGACCAAGCGGGCGTTGGGGTGCATGGCGAGCCAACCATCAATGGCCTCAATGCCACCGGCGTCACTCTTCGGCCAATCAGTGCGATATTCAATCGCGACGCCCACGGGCCGTCCGCCAAATGCCGCTTCAAAGCGCTCCTGCAGCGTGGCTTCCGAGTCTTCCAGGCCTAAGTACAACACATCACCTTGGATCGTTGGCGCGTTGTGGAGTGTTGGCTGTCCGCTGGCAATCGCAGCCGCGAGGTCAATGGTAATCAGGCTCTTGCCCATTTTTGGCTTGCCACTCAACAGGGTGAGCCCTTCGTACACAATGCCTTGGGCAACCTCTCCCAGCGGCGGGTGATACTGCGCCCATAATTCGTCAAGCGCGAACGTCCGCAGCGTACTGCGACTCCGCAGATTCTTCCGCAGATCGCTGACCCAGGCTTCTAACTGATTCAGTTGCTCGTTGGGATTGCAGTCAGGCGCATACAGGCCACTGACCATCCGACTGGCCTGGTGTTGCGCCTGACGTTGCCACGAAAGCCGCATGACAATTTGAGCATAGTGTTCAATGTGGTAGCTGGTAGGCACGCTTTGCATACATTCTGTGAGGGTCGTAATCCCGCCAACGGCCTCTAATTGGCCGCGTTGGCGTAACCGTTCCATGACGGCGATGGTATCAGGCGGCGTCGCGGCGTTGGCGAGATCAAGCGCGGCGCTGACGATGTATTGATGGCTCGCCAGATAACAATCTTGAGGCACAAACCAGTCTTTGATTGCGATGACGGCATCACGATTCAAGAGAATCGAGCCGATGATCGCCTTCTCGGCCTCGAGATTGTAGCAATCAGGTGCGCTTTCTGGGGCAATCTGGCGCGTTGGAAAGCGGGTCAGTGCAGCAGCCATACCGTTACCTTACTATCCGTGCGAGCAGCTGGTACCACGCAGGTGTGCTACCAGCGGCGTCGGTTGATGTACATCTCGGCGGCAACGTCTCACGTGAGATAGCTGCCGTTCTGGGCATGCGTGGCAACTTCTTCCGCCTGATCGTGTTCGTAACTCGTGCGCTCGTTCAATGCGCGGGTCAACTCTGCCTGCAACGCGGCAACCGCCGTTCGCAGCGCCACATTCTCGGCAGATAGCCGCACGGCGTTGTTCGCCAGGGTCGGGAGGCGCGTGGCCGCCTCCTCATTGTCATTGGCGCGCTGCGCGAGGAGTGCGAGTGCCGCCTGCTGATGATCAATGATTTGCTGCTGCCTGCTGATGATCCCGGCAGCTGTTTTATCCCACGATCGATAATCGCAGTAGACCCCGGCGTAGCTGCCGTTGGTTTTCTTGATCACGATTTCCGCGCGGTGGTAGCGCACGCCATCAAGCTCTGCGAGCAGATCGTGATCCGCGGTGGCATAGTCGGCTAACGGCGCATGCAATGGTTCGTACATCGGTTCGGTTCCTCTCTTGACAGGATGGCAAACACGCGCCGTCCTGTCGGTGCATCTTCACGTTATGCGACCGCGCCCCTGTGGCAAACAGCGGCGCGTTTCTTCCGTTACCACTTCATCAACCACCTCCTTGGCGCGCTGGTACTGCTGCGTGAGCGCGCGCCGCTCCATGTCGTAGCTCCGCCGGTCGCTGATCATCCGCGCCGCTGCGTCGTGCGCGGCGCGGTCGCTGCGGAAGATGCCGCGTGGCACATCGTCGAGCACGAGCGCGTAGCCGTGCGCGACCCGGTCGTAGTCGATGGTATAGCTCATGCGCTATACTCAATCGTGTAGTCCAATCTTGCCAAGATTGGACTATCTGTACGTTCGTCGTCGTCGCTGGGATCAAGCTCCAGCAACGCCCCCAGCCCAATGCCATAAAACACGCAGAGGCGTGCCATCATCGGGCCGTCGAAACGTTCCGTTTCTCCCGCCTCCAAGCGGGCCAGCGCGTTCCGATTCACGCGGGCACCGCGGGCGACCTCCTCGAGTGGCACCGCACGTTTGAGGTGCACCGAGTGGTGCATCCGCACGCGCAACGCCTTTGAGATGATCTTTGCCATACCTCCTCCTTCGCTGACAACGATGATTATCGCATGCATCATTGTCCCTGTCAAGAGCCAATAGACATCTTGACAGGGACAATGTGATTGCCGATACTCCACCTATCGCGCGGCAACGCGCACGCACCAATGTTCGTCGCGTGGTTTCCGCGTCGCAACGTACCACGGATTGCGTGCGGTTTGGGCATTGCTAACAGGCCGAACAACACCTTCCCGCGCAATCCGTGGTACGTTGCGACGCCGCATGTCGCGTTGGCGCATCAGACCAATTGGCCGAGCTCCTGCTGGCTGGCCAGCACATCGGTATCCCACTGGACGGCATACATGCGCATTGCTGGCAGCAATGCCTTGGCCATCGTACAAAGCTCTCCCCACGGCAAGCTGGGAAAGTCATCGGCCAATTCGTTGGCCAATTCCAGCAGTTCGTTCGTCACGCGGCTTTCCTTTCACATACTGCAACGGCGGCAACATGCCAACACTGCCGCCCCGCGCGGGCTGCTTCGCAATGGTCCGCGCCCGCCCTCCACCCGATGAATGATAGTGCCCCTGGTACCCGATGGTACCAAGTAGGCACCCCGGTCCCAGACAATCCGGAGTCCCTGGGACAGCTGGCGGCCTTATCGCGTGTTCGGTCGATTGCTGGTGCAATCGACCGAACACGCGACCCGCTCCACCATTTTCAGGTGGAGCGCTTCAGGGCAATCGACCGAACACGCCCACTTGCAGTGCTCGTTCTGGCAGACGTAGCTGAGATCGCCGCCGATCTCCACCTCGATTGCAACATCTGTGTCGCAATATTTGCAGCAGAAGCGCTGACTGGTGATAGGTGCGTGTGTCATTTCGTTTCCTTCCCTCTTGTCTTACATCCGTATCATACCACAAGAGTGTACAAAAGTCAAGTGATATGTTGTTGCAATCTCTAGATTGACAAAAAAGCAAGAATGTGCTACACTTGCAACCACATGAAGGCAAGAGAAGGAGCGAGTCGTGGTCGTGTCGAGTCATTTACGTATCCTTGTGGCGCACAAGGAGCTCAAGGAAAAGCGGCGTATCGGCATCCGCGTTATTGTGGCGGAGACCGGAGCCGCGCGCAGTTCCGTGCAGCGCTTGCTGAACAACACCATCCGCGAGGTTCCGCTGGCGGCGCTGGCGGCGCTGTGTGCCTGGGTGCCGTGCGCACCAGGCGACATGCTGCGCCTCGACCCGCTGCCCGATTCCGCTGGCCCGATTCCGCTCATCGCTCGGCAGGCGCGCACATGAGCGCGCAGCAGCAGAAAGGTCACCGCACCCGGCGCACCCGGCGCGAACCGATGAAACAAACCATCAGCATGACGGACATCGTCCGCCAGGTGGCTGGCATTGCCGTGTCGCCATGTCCATTTTGTGGACAATCCGCCGAACTGCGGCGCACGCGGAATCGGTGGTATGTTGACTGCGATCCGGTGTGCGGCGCGTGTGGGCCAGCAGCCGATACGCCAGAGCAGGCCGCGCAGCGGTGGAATGCGCGAGGTGAGTCCCTGGAGTTGCACGAGGTGTATGAGCAGCTCACAAAAACAACCGACGCACTCGCGGCGTACCGGATCATGATCGTCGCGACACTGCGGCAGATTGCCGACGCCGTTGCAACGGACGAGCAGGAGGTGCCATGACCAGTGCCTCTACCTATCTCAAATCGATCACGGACGCGGCCAGCTGGGCGCACTTCCTGGCACTCCGGCAACAGGAGCAGCGCGACCCGCTGCCCGATTCCGCTGGCCCGATTCCGCTCATCGCTCGGCAGGCGGCGGTGGGAGTTCGGGCGGATCGACGTGGGGGACGCCATGACCCCTGACACGCTGAACAACTGGGAGAAATGGCCGATCGGCGCGCTGTTCTTCGCGCAGGGCCTCCAGATTGCCGAGTGGTATATCAGCAAGCGCATGCCTGCCGAAGTGGTTGGCATGCTGCCCTGGTTTGTGACCATCGGCGGGATCGCCGCGATGGCCGCGATCGACGGGGCCATGATCGCGGCCATTATGGGCGCACGTGCTGGCCGGCGTGGTCGCTGGACATGGGCCGCGATCGGCATTACGGCGCTGTTTGGGGCGCTGGTGGCCCTCGACCTGAATGGGGCACTCGTTGGCATCGGGCCATGGCTGCACGCAGGATTTGCGGCAACCATTGCCGTGTATCTGATGCACCTGGTTCAGCCACGCCAGGATGTGACCAGCGCTCTGGCAGCGCGTGAAGCGCAGCTGGCACACCGTGAGCAGGCGATCCGCCAGGCTGAACAGGCCGTGGCACACCGTGAGCAGCTCGCGAGTGTTGCTGAGCAGGTGGTGACACGTGAAGTGGTCGAGGTGGCCACCTACAAACTGGCCTGGAAGCAGCTTGAGCAGGTGGTTGGCATGGCCATTGAACGCGATGCCAAAAGCCTGAGCAGTATTCGCCGCCTCGTAGCAGAGGTTGGCACGCGCGAAACGGAGGTTATCGCACGTCATTAATGGGTCGCTCCCGCGCTGTGGAACCAGCGCGGGAGCATGTCCGCACGTGGACTGAGCAAGCGCGGCGTGGCCATTCTACCACGCCGCCTCACGAGGAGGAGACCCACCATGGATAGAGTGAGCGAACAAAATGATGACCGACGATGTTGTTGCACGTTGCAGCGACCGCCATGCGCGCCATTATCGATTTAAGAAGGGAACACGATGAAAACACTCCCCAACCAGGCCGCCATTCGGCGTGCCAAACATCAGTATTGGCTGATCAATACCGTATTCGCCGTGGCGCTCATCCTGCTGCTCTACACGGTTGCCCAACGGGTGCTGATGGAATATCAGGCCTGGCAGCAACCACTCGCCCCGACCACGCCAGCGCAGCCTGCCCAACAACCCACCAGCGCCGCGCCAGCGCCGCGCATCGTCAACCAGGATGCGCCCGTGCAAGCGGTTGCGCCGCCCGTCACGATTGAGCAACCCGCGCCAGCGCAGCGCGCCGAACCCAGCGCGCCGAACCTGCCGGTGGCCACCACTTCGGTGGAAATGATTGTCGATGGCCAGTTCGTCCCGGCCCCGCCTGAACCCACGCTGGTGCCGGGATCGGCTGGGGGCGGAGGCAGTTCGGGCGGATCGACGTGGGGGACGCCATGACCGCACCACACTGTCCCCAGTGCAAACGGCTGCTGAATCTCAGCAGTCGCATCAGTGGCGACGTAATCTGGTGTGCGTGTGGCGTGTATCTCCGGATCCGCTGGATCGATGGCGGCGTGGTACTGCATGTGCAACGCCGGGAGCCCGCGCCATGATACCGGCAGTGGCAGGCAACGGGACATGGGGCCACCCCGCAGACGGCGCTTGCCGCGCCGCGCTACTGCGGGCAATGGAGGAGGAGCGGTAAACAATCGTGATGTGTGATGATTGTCGTAGGAGGGTCGGGAGATGCCGGTCACAACGGAAGATCTGAAAAACGGCGTGCGGGCTGATAACGGACGCGTGGCAAGTCCACTCCTGGACGTGGCAAGCCTACGGCGCGGCGTTTCTGACCTGCGGGCTGATAACGGACGCGTGGCACGCCCACGCCGACGCCCTGGTATGATTGACGGCGCGCTGGTTGAGCGTCTCCTTATTCTGTTGATCCATATCGCCGCCTGGGGGTTGATCGTCTTGTCTATTCTTGGCACGTTCTACGGTTCGCGCGGGTTGGCTGCGCCAATTCTGCAGCCTTGGCAGATCACGCTGGCGATTGTTGCGCAGCCGTGGGTGTTCGTCGGCACGGTCGTGCTGCAGGTGATTTTGTCCGTGGTGCAATGGGGCGCACGGCAGATGGCACGGCGGGTGTTGCTCTGGTGGTTGCTCTACTTTGGCGCGCTGGCCCTTTCGGCCTGGTGGAACTGGCAAGCCTACGGCGCGGCGCTCCTGGCCATGCACACGCCATGGCTACTGGCAATTGGTGTTATTATTATCGGAGATATGATTCCCGAGTTGGCATTGGTCGTTGACTAAACGAAGGAGGCGGACATGGAACCAGGCGCACTGCTCTTTGTGACCTTCGTGGCCATTGGCGGATTTGGGCTGCTCTGGTTCCGTATTCAAGAGGTACGCGGCAAAGCGCCACTGTGGCCGGATCTGTGGAGCGATCATTCTGTCAAGCAGGAGCAGTTCCCTGCACCACAATCAAACACAGTTCCGACGCAGTCTGACGCGGTAGACCGGCCTATAGACCGGCCAGAACCAAACGGTTCCGAACCACCTGCAACCAGTTCGGAACCAATCAAAGCAGGCGAGTGGGTCTACATAACCAAAGACGATCTGATCAGAAGCTTGGCACTGGTCATCCTGACTGATGACAATAATCGTCAGCTCAGTCAAGAGATCATCAGCAGAGCGGCGGGTGTCTCGAAAGAAAACACCGCTGCGATTATCCATGAGATGCGCGGCACGCAACCAACGAGCGCTTCGCCCGTACGTCCATTTCCGGAACTGACCAGTCAAGGACGAAAGGTGTCCAGTAGTTTACGCACGAAGGCGTAGACGAGCGCAAAATCCACCCAGGCGCTTTTCGCCCCGGACGAAGCCGGGGCGTTGTGCTGTCTGCGAAAACTGGTGGCAAACTGGGCAGATTGGGGCTTGACACACCAGATATATCTGGTATAATACGAGTAAGAAGCAAGATACAGACAGAAAGGCACCACCCAATGACCTACACCTTCCGCATCGACCGCAACACATTTGCCAAGGGCGTGGCGAATGCGAAGAAGTTCGGTGGCGTCTACGACGCCACCAGGAAGACCTGGACAATCACGCTGAATCGGTTCAAGACACCGGGCAATCTGGTTGACCAGCCAGCCCTGTACGGGTTGCAACTCGTGACCGCAACGGCTGTTGCGGTCAACAAGCACGATCATAACTGCGCCGCCCGCCTCGGCGGCGCGTGCGAATGCGAGGGCTAGCCCTGGCGACATACATCTTCACGTAGCGACAAAGGCCGCGGATGCGGCAGCGAGGACACGACCATGACAAAGACCATGACAACCGCGGCGCGGGCGGCGCGGGCGACGGCGACATTCGCAGCCGACACGTTATACGCCGAGAGGGCCGCGATCCTCCTCGTCGCGGCGAAAGCAAGATACGACTCGGCGCGGGCGGCGAAAGCGGAAGCGGACGCCGCGTACGACTCGGCGCGGGAGGCGTACGCGAAAGCGGACGCACGCCACGCAGTCGAGATAGCGGGCTACGAGGAGGACTCGGCGCGGGAGGCGTACATGGAGGCCCGCGTCGCAGTTGACCAAACTGCGGATGCGGTCCTCGCGGCGTCTGCGGCGAAGGCCGCCGCCGCTGCGGCAGCGAGGACACGACCATGATGACCATAACCACACGAACCGCCGCCGCCGCGTTGGCGGTGGCGAAGGCCACAACCGCGGCGGCAAACCGCGCAGCGGAGGCGCGATACCGCGCAGCGGAGGAGGCCGCGCTCACGCGGGAGGCCGCGTATGCGGCGTTGGCGAAGGCGGATGCAGCGGAGGCGCGATACCGCGCCGCATACGCGGCAGAGGCGAAAGCGGACGCGGACGCAGACGCCGCGAAGGCCGCGTATGCGTCCGCGTATGCGGCGAAGGCGAAGGCGAAGGCCGCTGCGAATGTCGCAGCGGCGAAGGCGGCTGCGGCCAGGAAGGACAGAGCATGACGACCAGGGTGGCGGCGGCGGCGGTGGCGCGGGCGCGGGCGGCGTATGCGGAAGCGTCGGAGGACTCCGAGTCGGATGCCGCCGCGATTGCATACGCCGCCGCGATTGCGGCGGCGGATGCCGCGGAGGCGGAGTGGGAGGAGGTGGAGTCCGCGTGGGATGCGGCGGACTCCGCAGATGCGGCCAGGAAGGCCGCGTATGCGAAGTCAAAACTACCGCAGCGTATGCGGCGAAGGGGAGGGAAGCATGTACACCATTCCTGACCCCGTGCTGGCAAAGATCGCCCGCCAGCACCCGCAATTAGTTGTGCTGATTGCTGATCTTCGCCAGGCGACCGAAGACGAAACGGTTGCGCAGCTGGAGCGCACGATCAGCTCAAGCGCGCTTGCGGGGAATACGGGCAAACTGAGCGGGATGGAGGTTTGGAACCTGGCGCAATGCGCCGCTGGGGGACCGTACCGTGGCGGCTGGTGGACGACCACCCGGGCCGCCATCGAGAGTGGCTACGACGCGAGCCACCTGGCGCGCCTGATCCGTGCGGGCAGCTTGCGCGCGGTGAAGCGCGGCAAGACGTGGTATGTCGCGCGAGCGGAGCTCGCGTCGTATGCGGCGGCGGCGTCGGTGGCGGATGCGGTGGCGCGGGCGGCGGATGCGGCAGCGTCGGAGGACTCCGAGTCGGATGCCGCTGCGGCTGCCGCATCCGCCGCCGAACGGACGTAACGAGCCCAGCTCGATCCCAGCGCGCCGTCAAAAAACGAAAGCGAGCCAATGAAACTCACCAAAGCACAGGCGAACATGATCGCGTTCATCGCGCGCTGTGGGGGCGAAGTCCTCATATCCACGCCAGGACTGCATGTGGCGACACTTCGCGCGCTCTATGCGCGCGAGCTCATCTCCTTTGGTGGCCTCGAGCCGATCCGTCATCCTGACGGTCGGATGTACATGACCCCGACCGTCATTGCCCTCAACTACCAGGACAAATAAGGACGTAACGCCCCCAGCTGCCCCCAGCGCGCCGTCAAAACGGGGGGCAGATTGGGGCTTGACATACCAGATATATCTGGTATAATACTATCAAGAAGCAAGAAAAGAAGAAAGCGAGCCACCCAATGACAAAGACCATGACAAAAACCGCAGCGGCGCGCGCGACGGCGGAGGCGGCATTCGACGCCGCAATCGCGGCGGAAGCAAGATACGTCGCGGCGAGCGACGCATATGCCGCAGCTGAGGAAGCGGATGATGCGGAGGAGATGACATACGCGGCGGCGTCAGTGGCGTTCGCGGCTGAGGAAGCGGACACATACGCGTTCGCGTATGCGGACGCGCGCGCCGCAGTTGCGGCAGCCGCGCCGCAGAAGCGGCGGAAGCAAGATACGCGTCTTTGACGCAGTACTGCGCGTAGAGGCGCTTGACAGCAGCTGACGCCGCCGCGATTGTGCGGCAGCGTCGCACCGACAAAGGCCGCAGATGCGGCCAGAAAGGCACCCAATGACAACCGAAACTGCAACCAAATGGACTGCGGAGGCCGCGACCAACAAGACCGCCACGTATGTGGCGTGGATCATCGCCTGCCGCGGCGGCAACGCCGAGCAGGAGGCCGCGGCCTATGCGGAGGCGTGCGCCGCTGCTGCGGCGTATGAGGCCGTGTCGGAGGCGCATGCCTCAGACATCGAAGTCATCGTAAAGGCGGCAGAAGCAGTGTACAACACTGCTTGGGACCTGGCGGTGTTGGGCGCGGGGAGCGCGTTTGACGCAGAAGCGGTGGAAGACGCCGCTTGGTACCTGGCGGTGTCGGGCGAGGGAAGTACGTTATTTGCCGCCTGGGAGGCGGTGGAGGCGGCGCGCGAGGCGCGCGATGCGCACTATGCGGCGTATGAGGCACATGCGGGCCGAGTTGGGTATCGCCCAAGCGGCAGCGGACTGGAGTGAGCGCGTTCACGCGCTCACTCCGTCTGCCGCGATTGCGTTGGTCGCGGACGCGGCAGGCGTCCGCGGAACGATACGCGTCTTTGACGGGCACACGCAAGGCGATTTTTATCGCTGGCCTGCCACGGTCGGCGATCACGACGCTGCCGTGGAGGAAGCGCGGTGATCGCCCCCACGCCCCGGATCTCGTTGCTGAGATCCGGGGCGTGGGGGCGTCTACGGGGTCTCCGTATGGTCGGCGATCACCGCGCTGGCCCAATCGGGCATGGCGTGTGGCCGCGGGCTGTCCAGCGACTCAATTTTGGCAATCACGCGCTTGACGATCTCGCGATCATCGTGCTTGCGCCTGCCAGCGGATGCGATCCTCGCTGCGGCAGCCGCGCCGCAGAAGCGAGCGATGTGATGCGGGATTTCACGGTCTACATCTGGCGTCCGCGCCGCGTGGGGGATGCGGACGGCAATCTGAAAAGCACGGTGAAGGGTATCAAAGGCAAGGAGTGCAGACACGGAGATTACCACCAGCCATATTCTGGAAGCCGTGCCAAGTGTGACAAGCAGACAACAGGAGAGCATGCATGAGTATCACCATCACTTCATGGAAAGACGGCAGTATTCTTTTTACTGCCGAGGTTGAAAACCTGTACGGCGCGAACCTGTACGGCGCGAACCTGTACGGCGCGAACCTGGAAGGCGCGAACCTGGAAGGCGCGAACCTGGAAGGCGCGAACCTGCGTAGCGCGGACCTGGAAGGCGTGAACCTGGAAGGCGCGAACCTGGAAGGCGCGAACCTGTACGGCGCGGACCTGTACGGCGCGAACCTGCGTCGCGCGAACCTGTACGGCGCGGACCTGTACGGCGCGAACCTGTACGGCGCGAACCTGGAAGGCGCGACAGGTGGAGTTAGCACCATCACTGGACTGACGTGGTTTGTGTGTATCTACGATGATCGCATGGCGATTGGGTGCCAGAACCACGCGATTGAGGAATGGCGTGTGTTTGATGATGATCGTATTCGCGCAATGGATCCGCGCGCGCTGAAGTTCTGGGAGTCCTGGAAAGATCCGCTCCTGGTGAGGGCTGATGCACGCAAGTCGAACACGTAATGCTATTGGCAACGTTGCCACACTCGCACTTTTGTCGGGGCATGGATAGTGTGACAAGCAGACAACAGGAGAGCATAATCATGAGTATCACCATCACTTCATGGAAAGACGGCAGTATTCTTTTTACTGCCGAGGTTGAAAACCTGTACGGCGCGAACCTGTACGGCGCGTACCTGCGTAGCGCGGACCTGTACGGCGCGGACCTGTACGGCGCGAACCTGTACGGCGCGAACCTGCGTAGCGCGAACCTGGACGGCGCGAACCTGCGTAGCGCGAACCTGGAAGGCGCGAACCTGGAAGGCGCGACAGGTGGAGTTAGCACCATCACTGGACTGACGTGGTTTGTGTGTATCTACGATGATCGCATGGCGATTGGGTGCGAGAACCACGCGATTGAGGAATGGCGTGTGTTTGATGATGATCGTATTCGCGCAATGGATCCGCGCGCGCTGAAGTTCTGGAAGGTTTGGAAATATAAGCTCATGGTGAGGGCTGAAGAAACCCGCGAGAGCGAGCCAGTTCACCAGAAGGTCAGTACGCGATGAACGATACGCGTCTTTGACGGCGGGCAACACGGTCGGCGCTCACGACGCTGCCGTGGAGGAAGCGCGGTGATCGCCCACACGCCCCGGATCTCGTTGCTGAGATCCGGGGCGTGGCTGCGTCTACGGGGTCTCCGTATGGTCGGCGATCACCGCGCTGGCCCAATCGGGCATGGCGTGTGGCCGCGGGCTGTCCAGCGACTCAATTTTGGCAATCACGCGCTTGACGATCTCGCGATCATCGTGCTTGCGCCTGCCATAGGAGTTGCCATCCGGCAGCAGCACCGCCGCACGCGCAAGCTCTGAAGCGGTCATGCCAAGCGGATCTTTGAGCAGTGACTCGTCCGATGTGCGCATGAGGCGCGGCGTGAGCACGTCGGGATCGATCCCACGCGGACGCCGCGTGTTGGTCACCAGCAGCATCCCCAACGCTGCCAGAAACACGCCGATCTGCACGACGACGGCCAGGAGCAGCCAGGTGATGTCCACCAGGTGCGCCACGAAAAAGAGCAGCACGCCGAGACTCAGCAGCCAGGCGAATCCAAGGACAACGGTGGTGCGCAGCACTGATGGATGCATGATCACTCCTCCGGCGCCGCAACCAGCGGCATCCAACATGCGAAGCGCGGCACGACGATTCTCGCCACCTCCACGCCTGCGTCAACCAGCACAATCGTCCGTCCGGCCGGGGCGTAGTTGGCGTCGCCACCCGGGCCAATCCGGTAGGTGCGCACGTTGCAACTCTCCGGCAACAACGTATCGAGCCGTCCATTGCCGACGAGATACAGGCAGCCAGGGGCCGATACGGCAATGTGGAGCGTCGTCACGTGCCACGTTGCGGCGAGGGGCGGAGTCGCCAGCACAGACAGCCACCAGACGACGAGCAGCAGGTGGTGCATTACAGTGTCTCGATCCAAAATTCGGGCGTATACGCCCCGGCGGACGTCACATCGAGTGCGACGCCGCTGTCCTGGAAGGGAAACACCTCGATATAGTCGCCAGCGGCGAGGTTGTACGCGGTGGCGAGCGAGAGATAGGTGACCGCGCCGCCGGTCAGGGCTTGCGTCGCCTGCAACGCAAGAAACGTGCCATTATTGAGTCTGAGCTGCAGATACCTCGCGCCGGTCACATGTGCGGCAAAGGCAATATGTGCGCCGATCAGATAGCGTCCCGCCAGCGGAATAGTGAGGCGCGAGGTATTGACGCTGGTTGAGTGATAACTTGCATCATCATAGCGCTCGCTATCAAACGTGATCGCCGCGTTCACACCGCTTGCAATGCTGATCGCGGTGCTGTTGTAGACCCGCGCGCCGGAGATCGCGCGCACCTCACTGCGTGGCCTGCGTGCAACCGTCTCCAGTGCCGTCAGGCGCAAAAGCACACTGCTGAATCGATCATCGCTCATGCGCTATACCTCACCCGCGCGGTGCTGTGCTGCGTGCCACCACTGACACGCACCCCGATCACGTCCACGCGACAATCGTATTGCTGATTGCGAAAACGGGCCGTCACGAGATCGCCGACATCGTACTGCACGCCCCGCGTGGTGCTCTCCGTATCGACAATGTCGGCGGTAAACTCCGTGCGTGGTCGCCCCGCGCGGACCAGTGCATCGGCCTTATCTTGGAGGACGGTGGCATCGCTAATGTTGGTGTAATCGCCAAACACCTCAATCCGGTTGGATGGGCTGTCGCCCATCCGCGTGGCGTCAACCGACGTTGCGGTGATCCGGCTCGTTCCTGACCCGGTGCCCGCACAGATCGCGTAGGTCACTTCCTGGCTGCGATCCACGGTCAACACACAGTTGGTGAGACTGCCCGTGTCCTCGCTCAGGATCACCGGCTGACGACTGGAGGCGCGATGATCGACGCCCCGCACCGTCGCATACGTGCGCAGTTCGAGCGTTTCCGCGCTGGCTGCGACAATTTCGGCAGTCATATAGGTGCCTGCCTGCGTGCTGGCATCGGCAAGCTGTGTGATCAGATCGTACAAATTCGCCCAGGCGTCCTGGGCCGCCACCGTCACGCCATCATTTTGGTTGGCTTGCACCCGCACGAGGCTACTGAGATCCGCTTGGGTTTCGGCCCCGATCCGGTTGGCGCTGCTGATGGTACTGCCCAACTGCTCTTTGGCATAGGCCTTGATCTGGTTGCCCGCACTATCCGCCGCTTTTGTGCTGTAACTCGTGCCGGCGTAGTAGGCGATGATCCGACGCTTGAGCAGACTGGTGGCGTGATAGGCCGTTACCGTCGTGCTTTGGTTGGTGTAGCGCCATGTGCGGATGAGATAGATCGCCTGGCCATCGAGGGTTGGCGCACGGCCATTGATCGACCGCCACACGCCGATCCGGCCATCCAACCGCAGGAGGCGCGTGTCAAACGAGATTGGCACGGTCAGGCTGAGCGCCCCCACGTTGCCGACATTGAGTGCATAGTCCAACGCCGCGCCGCCCGCATCGGGATCATCGACAAAGTTGGCGACCTCGGCCAGCGGCACGCCAAACGGATCAGCAATGCGACAGGTGTAGGTACTCGTCATGGCGCCACGGCCTGATAGAGCGCATCGTCCAGGCTCCCGTAGCGCGTTTGCCAGCTGGCAACCGCCACCACCGTGGCGCTATCGCAGAAAAACACCAGATTGTTCGCGCCTGGTTGGAGTGTGAATTGCGCGGTCTGCGATCCCGGCGCAATCGTGCTATAGATGTTGCCGCGCATCGATGAAACAAACGAGAGGTTTTGCGGGTCCAGGGTCAGTGTTGCGGTTTCGCCTGCAAGCAATGTCAGATTAAAGTAGATCGCGGTGTTGGTGGTGGTGTTGAGCAGCTCGTAGATGATGCTGCTGCCGGATGTCGGGCCGGTGATGACAATCTTGGGTGATGTGGCAACCGTGCCATTGTTGATCGTACTCGTCACGAGCGGCGCAGTGACGTTGCCGACAAGCTTTGACGAGCCCATCGCCAGCGTGCCATCCGGACGAAACGCATAGCTCTCCACGCTATCCGATCCGGGAATAATCGCGTCAAGGTACAGCAAGGTGCTGCCATTCCAGCGAATGCCACCGGCGGGAAAGATCATCGATCCCGATTGGGTAAAGGTGCCGCCAAGGTAGAGCGTCGTGTCGGGTGCGAACGTGAGATCCGTTATCCGCCCGTTCGCGAAGCCATTGCCGACTTGGGCAAATGCGATGCCGTTCCAGGTGGCAAATCGCAACAGCGGCGCGAACGTGCCATCGGTGGTAAAGTCTCCACCGATATACAGCAGGCCGCCCGCATCAAACGCCAAGGATGTCACGCCAAACGAGGAGACTGATCCCAACCCAGCTGGTCCCATGATACTCCACACCGTGCCGTTCCACTTGGCAATGTAATTGACTCCCACCCCGCCAATGGCGGTAAAGGTACCGCCTGCATACACCGTATTATCCGGCGCAATCGCCAAGGCCAGCACGGCATTATTTGCGTCTCCGATCGACACCCAGGCGCTCCCGATCCATTTGGCGATGCGCGCGGTGTTGGCCACGCCACCCGCTGCCGTAAACAACCCCCCCGCATACACCGTGTTGTTCGAATCAATGGCAATAATGGACACCTTGGCATCCATGCCGGTTCCCAGTGCGCTCCACACCGATCCGTCCCATTTGGCAATGCGCGCGGTGTTTGCCACGCCGTTTACCGCCCCAAAACTCCCGCCCGCGAACAAATTGCCTGCGGCATCAAACACCAGTGTCGTGATGCCGCCACCGAGCGTCACTCCTCCGCCAACGGCATTCCAGGCGGTGCCGTCCCAGCGGGCAATGCCCCGCGTGTTGGCCACGCTATCGATGGAAAGAAAGCCGCCGCCTGCATACAACGATCCATCCGGACCATACACGAGCGCCTCCACATCATTCGTATCGACGCCGGTGGTACCCAGCGCAGTCCATGCGCCGCTCGGACTGCGCTGAAGTAGGCCGGTTGCGGCGAATGTTGTCCGAGCGGAGAGGAGCGTGCCGCCATCCCGACCGACCACATACGGCAGATATTGCGCAAACGTCAGCTGTGCCGCCAGCGTCGGGAGTTCTTGTCCGGTGCCCTCGAGCCCGCCCGCGTAGATCGCCTTGGGGATGGTCACCAACGCGCCAATCGGCGCGTTGCACCCCGCCGCTTGGAGACACAGATTCAGCGGCTGCGGCAATCCGACCAGATCCCGATCCAGCAGGCGGATCAGCCGGGCCGCGCTGGCCTCGCGGCGGGTCGGGGTCGTGCCTGTCCAGCGTCCGACCAGTGAGATCGTCCGCTCGGGTTTGATCGTGGTGCTGTATTGCGCCCCATCGAGTTGCGCAAATCCCAACGCCGCATTGCGTGGCGTGGCAAGACCCAGCCCGATGATCGCGGTCAGTACAAAGCCGAAATCTTTGAATCGCACAATCCGACCTCCTGCCCTGGTTTGTCCGCTCCGAAATGAGGTACTGGCATGCGGTGTGCCATTCCAGCCGAACGCCGCCGGAAACTGATTCGCAATCAGGCCTGCCTGATCGCCGTCGATATAGGTCGTCACGAATACCCCCTCCGACCCACACGCCTCCACCTGCCAGCCATCGGCGTAGAACACGCCGGTGCGGGCGCTGCCGTTTTTTGTAAGATAGATACGGCGCGTGGTGGTGGATGTTTCCGTCCAAAACAACCAGATCCATTGCCATGCGCCCACGCCGCGAAACGGCGTGGCGATCAGATCGACTCCGCCCGTGGTGGCCACGCGCAACGTATACGGCACGCCCGCCAACCCCTTGACGTCGACCGATATCGCGTAGGTGGTCCCCGCGGTGAGGGCCACGGTGCCATAGTATGCGCCATCGGTCGGTGCGGTGCTGGGCGTGATCGCCAGACTATACGCGCCGTGGGACTGCTCGGCGGTACTGCGCACAATCGCGCCGCCCACCGCCGTGTAGCCCGTCGTGTTGGTTTCGAGCGACGGATTGGTTACCAGGTTTGTCCGCGCATACGGCACGATGATTCCGATGCTCTCGTCGTAGCGATCCAGCGGCCCCATTTCCGGGATACCCGGCATGGTACGGTAGGATGTCCTCATTGGCGCATTGCCTCCATCACCGCAAACGACTGGCGTACCACCGCCGGGCTTTGGTTGGTGTACACCGGCATGTTGTAGGTGGTCTGCTGACTGGTCGTGGTGGCGCCCATTGCGGCACTCGCGGGCGCATGCACCATCGTGAGCGCGGGTGCCAGCTGCGCCTGAAACGTCGTGGCGGCCACCGTGGTCGCCTCCGCAATTCCGCGCATTCCCAATTCTAACGGCGTCGGGCTGCCGGGCGTAATCAGACTCGGGACTTTGATTTTACTGGCGGCGTTGATAAAGTCCTTCACTGCGCTAATCGCCGTGTTGATCGCGCCCGCGATCTCGCCGAATGCGTCCGTGATCACGTGTATGGAGGTGGTTACGGTGTCTTGTGCGATCTGCATATACGGCGCAACCGCAGCACCCAATTTTTTGAAGTTACTGTCCCAGGTGGCGCCGATCTCCGTCAGGCTGGTGCCCATCGCGGTCGCGATCAGCTCCAGTACGCTCGTGATCACCGCATATATCGCGTTGACCACCGTTTCGCTCATGGTTTGTAGCGCGTGCCAGGCGGTTGTCCAGTCGCCATTGATGATCGCGAGCGCAGCGATCATCACGCCCGTGATGATGGCGAGGGCCGCGGTGATGACACTGCTGATAATCGTCCACGCCGCCGTCAGCACGCGCTGGATTTCTGCGCCGTGATCCGCGATGAAGCGCAGCACGGTCGCCAGCACGCCCTGGACGGTGGCTTGCACCAGGTCCAGCGCCACGGTCACAATCTCGCGCACGGTTGTCCAGGTGGTCTGCACGAAGGTCATAATCGCATCGCCGTTGGTTGACCAAAAGGCAAAGATTTGTCCACCAACGGCCGTGATCACGGCCAAAATAAACGGCATCACGGACGAGACCACGCTTTGAATGCCGGTGAAGGCGAGCACAAAGGTGTCGCCAAGCGCAGTCACATAGCCCTGCGCAATCGGGAGGATGGCCGTAACCGTCGCAATGGCATCGCCGAGCAGTGGAAATTGCGCGCTGATAACGGCAAGCGGATCGCCAGAGTCAAGCAGCGCCATCGCAAACGTCGTAACGCTGGATGCCGCCGCCGCGACGTCTTGAATGAGCGGCGTCAGGAGCGGAAGCAGCTTCGTGCCGATGATCAGTTGCAGCGTTTCTATCTGGCTTTGCAAGCCCGCAATCGCACCGTTAAATCCTTGCGTTTGCGCGTCTGCGACGGTTTGCGCCGATCCCGTTTTGGTCACTTCGGCGGTCAGTTTGGCGTAATCTGCCGCACTCATATCGAGTAACGGCAGCATCGCCTTCATGCCGTCTGAAAGGAAGATCGTCCCCAGCGCGGCGTTGCGCTGCTCGGCCGTCATCCCTGCGGTTTGCGCACGAATGTGTTGCAAGAGTTCGGGCCACGGCTTCATACTGCCCTGCGCGTCGTAGGCCTGTATGCCCAACTGCTGCATAAGATCGGCGGCCTTGTCGGTCGGATTCATCAGCCGCATCATCGCATTTTTGAGCGCCGTCCCCGCGTCTGAGCCGGTCAAGCCGACGTTGGTGAGCGCCGCCACACTGACGACCAGATCGTCAATGGTTTGCCCCGCCGCGTCGAAGGCAAAGCCGCCTTGTTGCAAGCCTTGGCTCAGGTCGGTCATGCTTGCGCTTGAGGCATTGGCGCCACCGGCCAACAGATCGGCAATATGCGCGGCGTCGCTCGCTGCCAGGCCAAAGGCGTTGATCGCCTGTGCCGTAATACGTGCGGCCGCCCCCGCGTCGATCTCCGCAGCGGCGGCCAGTTGCAACGTGCCTTTTGCGGCGGCCATGGCCTCATCGACGCTGAAGCCTGCCTTGGTCAACTCCAGCATCGCATCGGTGGCGTCTTGCGCCGACGTTGCGGGTAATGTCAGATCGCCGCCCAACGCGATTGCGGTGGCACGGAGTTGTTCCAGTTGCGCGGCCGTTGCGCCGGATGTTGCGCCAATCACGGCCAGCGTTTGCTCAACATTGGCCGCACTCGTGACACTGTCTTTGACAAACGCCCCGACGGCTTGTGCGGCCTGCGCCATGGTGTCAATGGCGATGGTGCCAATATAGCGGAGCGCGCCGGTGATGATCTCGCCAAACGCGCTCCCTTTTCCGGCGGCGCTCCCCAACCCGCTCGCAAAGTCATCGGTGGCCTTGGCCGCGTTGGTGAGATCGCGAAGGTACGCGGGGACGCCCTGCGCGATGAGTTCAACGCCTGATTGTGGTAATCCTGGCATGTTTAGCGACCCTTTACGGCCTCGTGGCGTTGATAGGCCTGCATGCCGCGCTCGGTGCGATAGGCGGCAATCAACAATCCCTGCTCATCGGCGGTCAACGCTTGCCACGCATCAAAGTAGCGATAGCCCGACCAGACGGCCACCAGCACGGGATCAAGTGCCGCCGCGTTATACCGCAACTTCGATTTCGGCAGCGTCTGCAAGATCGCGCTCAACGGTTGGCCGTGGACCGTGACGCGGAAACATGGCGGCGGCGCTTGCCACCACCTCCTCGGTCACATCATAGGATCGGATGGCGGTGAACAGCCCCACGAGATCCGCCTGATTGCCCACACACACATGTTTCAGAAACACCATCCGGTCGCTCTCCTCCAGTGTCACCCCGGCGCGCGCATAGATCCGCCGAACCCGCGTTACCGCATCCAGGTCAACCGCCAGGTCGTCACTGACGCCCATATCGATCAACGCGTCCTGCATGATCAAGGCGACCCGCTGCGCGTGGTCGGTCAAGGTCGTGGCATAGTCGGGATCGGCGGGGTTCGGTTCCAGCAGTCCCCCCACGCCGGGGGCCAAGGG
>Ga0163149_10000682_pt1 | contig 44517 bp, 35 predicted proteins | sample OliLakLV19MP5G1_FD_148604 | JGI IMG/M metagenome (GOLD analysis project Ga0163149, IMG submission 148604) | Freshwater microbial mat bacterial communities from Lake Vanda, McMurdo Dry Valleys, Antarctica - Oligotrophic Lake LV.19.MP5.G1 | ecosystem: Environmental > Aquatic > Freshwater > Lake >...
GTGTTCGGCATCGCCGAGCGCTGTGCTGGCGATGCCGAACACGCTGCACGCGCCGCTCGTCGGGACGACGAGCCCTTGCAGTGCACGCAGCAGCGTCGTCTTGCCGCTGCCGTTGCCACCGAGCAATCCGACGACGCGTCCGCGCGGAACGCGGAACGTCACGCCGTCGAGTGCCGTCGCGCTGCCGTAGCGCTTCCCGAGTCGGTCGGCCGCGACGAACGCATCCATCTCTCCTGTGGTCATTCGATCCTCCGCGCTTCGCGAGCGCTTGATTCGGCGAGTGCCGTGCGAAACACCTCGAGCGCCTCGTCGGCGCTCAATCCAAGTTGCTCGACTGCCAGCGCGGCGGGGCGCAGCAGTCGCGCGAGTTCGGTGCGCTGGTCGTCGACCCGGGCGACCTCGTCGCGTGCGCGGACGACGAGCGCGAGCCCCGGCCGGCGATCGAGGACGCCCTCCTGCTCGAGCGCCGCGTAGGCCTTGCTGACCGTCATGGGGTTGATCCCGAGACGCGCCGCCAGTTCCCGGGTCGAGGGGATCTCGCTGCCCGGCTCGAGGCTCCCGCCGGCGACCTGGAAGCGGACCTGCTCCACGATCTGGCGGAAGACGGGCTGGCCGGAATGGCGGTCGAGGGCGATGAGCACGGGGTGTCCTGCTGTCTTAGTTCACTAATACAGTCGGGTTTCGCGGCTGTCCGGCCTCCTTCAACTATTTCTTCCCGCTCACGCCGAACCTGGAACCGCCGATTCCTTCACGTTCGCACGGAGTCGGATCCTCGAGCGGTTCGAATCGATCCGGAGCGAGTCCGCCGCGAAGACCGCGACGAGCCCTCCTGCACACGCGGGGCTCGTCCAGTCCCACCGTGCCGGAATCAACCCACTAGATCGCGATCGGCGAGCGCGCGGACTTCCAACCCGGGATCGCACGCGTGTCGTAGTCGCCCGAACGGAACTCGGCGCTCGCGAGCACAGCGAGGTGCAGCGGGATCGTCGTCGCGACGCCTTCGATGCGCGCGGCCGAGAGCGTGCGCGCGAGCGTCTCGATCGCCTCCGCGCGCGTCGCGGCGTGCGCGATGACTTTCGCGATCAAGGAGTCGTAGTGCGGCGGGATCTCGTCGCCCGACTCGACGTGCGTGTCGACGCGCACGCGACCCGGGCCGCGGTCGAGCGGGATCTCGAAGCGTTCGAGCACGCCCGGTGAAGGTCGGAAGTTCTGTGCCGGATCCTCGGCGTTCACGCGCACTTCGATCGCGTGTCCTTTCGCGATCACGTCCTCTTGTCGGAACGACAACGGCCGGTTCGCTGCGATGCCGAGCTGCTCCTTCACGATGTCGATGCCGGTGATCATCTCCGTCACCGGATGCTCGACTTGGAGGCGCGTGTTCATCTCGAGGAAGTACAGCTCGCCGCTCGGCGCGCGCAGGAATTCGATCGTGCCGGCGTTGCGATATCCGACCGCGCGACAGGCGGCGGCGGCCTGCGTGCCGAGCTCGAGACGTTCCGCTTGCGACAGTGCAGGGCTCGGCGATTCCTCGACCAGCTTCTGGTGGTTGCGCTGCACCGAACAATCGCGCTCGTAGAGGTGCACTGCGTTGCCGTAGCGGTCGCCGAGCACTTGGACTTCGATGTGGCGGCCGCCGGTCAGGTATTTCTCGACGTAGACGGCGCCGCTGCCGAAGGCGCTCGCCGCTTCGGCGGACGCTTGCGGGAACGCCGCGCGAACGGTGCTCGCGTCCGCGCACAGGCGCATGCCGCGTCCGCCGCCGCCGGCATCGGCTTTCAAGATGACGGGATAGCCCGCGGAGTCGGCCGCGCGCACCGCGATCTCGACGTCCGCGCACGGTCCGTCCGACCCGGGGATCACAGGCAGCCCAGCGGCGCGCATGGCACGTTTCGCTGGGGATTTCAGGCCCATCTCGAGCATCGAGCGCGGGCTCGGACCTACGAACGTGATCCCGTGCTGCTCGCAGAGCGCCGCGAAGCGCGCGTTCTCGGCCAAGAAGCCCCAACCCGGATGCACGGCCGTCGCGTTGGTCTGCAGCGCGACCTGCACGATGCGTTCGAGTCGCAGGTAGCTGTCGCGGCTCGGTCCGGGTCCGACGCACACGGTCTCGTCGAAGCGTTTCGTCCACGAGGCGCCGCGGTCGGCCTCGGAATGGATCCCGACCGTGCGGATGCCGAGTTCCTTCGCCGCGCGCGCGACACGGACGGCGACCTCGCCACGATTCGCCACGAGCAACGTGCGGAACATGCGTGGGGGAGACTAGCAGCCGCTCGCCGAAACGGCACGCGCACTTCGTGCGCCCGGGCGCTGCGTACACTCGACGCCCGTGCTCGTCGCCGCGATCCTCGCTCTCCTCGCCGCCCCCGGCGATCCGTCGCCGTGGTTCGCACGGCTCGAAGCCGCGACCTCGACCGAACGCGATCTCGCCCAGCGTCGTTTGGGAGGCGAGCTCGAGCCCGGCGATGCGTCGGCGATCCGTGCCGCGCTCGTCGCGGGCGGTGCGGAGACGCGGTTGCGCCTCGCGCACGTCCTCGGATCCGAGGAACGTTTGTTCGGCACGGCGGCCGAACTCGCCGTCGACGGTGCGCCGGAAGTCGCGCGGGCAGCGACGACCGGGTTGCAACTCGCCATCGAGCGCTTCGAGCCGTTCGCGTACGGCGAACCGCTTCCGGCGGACGAGCTCGGGTCGGCACTCGCGCTCCAGGACGGTTTTTCCTTCGACGCGGAAGTCTTTGGAGTCTGGGAACCGGCCGAGATCGCGGACCTCCTCGCGCTGGCGCAGCCGACGGCGCCGCGGATCGTCTTCGTCGGGGACGGCTCGACGTCGCCGCTCGCGCGCGCGCCGCTGCGCGAGGGCAGTTGGAGGGAGTTCGCGCGCGCGATCGCTCAACGCACGGGCGGAAGGCTCATCGGTTTCGGTTTGCGGCGCGAACCCGGGCCGAGTGTCGTCCGTTGGCTCGCCGTGACCGCATCGCGCGACGAGGTCGCGGATATTCGCGCGAGCGATTTGGTCGAGCGCTGGTGTCTCGAATTCGCTCGCGTCGAAGCCGGCACGCGTCGCGCCGTAGCGGCGCGATCGCTCGCGAGCCACGGCCTGCCGCCGGCGATCGAGTGGCTCGCGCGACGCTTCCGTGAGGCGCGCGACGACGCCGCATTCGAGGGTCTCTTGCTCGCCGCACGTCGCGGTCTTGCGCCAGCCGTTCTGCAAGAAAGCTTCGCGCGCGAGCATCTGTGGAACGAGTTGGAGCGTGCGTCGGATCTCGACGGCGATCGTGCGTTGCACGCTGCCCTCGCCCTGGCTCGCAGCGGATTGCCGGCGGAAAGCGAGCGGAATGCGGAGCTCGCACGCGCGCTCTCGAACCTCGATCTCGCGAGGCCGCGTCGCGTCGCGCACGCACTCGTCGTCCTCGAAGGCTGGGCCGAGCCCCGTGCTCCGACCGAGATCGCGTCGGCCGTGCGCGGTTTGCTCGCGCGACCGGAACTGGCGCCCGATCTGCGGTTGCAGACGCTCCGCGTCGCGGCTCGGTTGGGAATCGTCGAGCCCGTGACCGGCGACGCGCTCGAACTCGCGCGAGCGGCCACGCGCACGCAACACTTCGACGAGCTGTGTGAACTCCTCCGCGGCGCTCCGAATTGGCCTCCCGACGCGTGGGCGGACTCCACCGAGCTCGGCCTGCCGATCGATGCGACGTTCGTGCTCGCGGACGCCTGGATCGCACGCGGCCAACTCGAAACCGCGGCGCGCGCACTCGCTCGCGAACTAGCACGTGATCCGGATTCGAGTGCGCGTGTGCGTGCGTTCACGGCTTCCGCGGAGCGCGTGCGTGCGACCCTCGAACTCACTGCCCGCTCGATCCCGGAGGAGGGGCCCGCCACGTGGTTCGTCCTGTGCGGAGTCGCGACCGAGTGGGAGCGCCATGAGCGACTCACCTCGCTGCTCGAAACTCGACCAGCCACCGAGGCGCAGTGGTTGACGCTCGCCGACCTCTCCGCGGGCTCGACCGGCGAGTTATCGCGCGTGCGGCTCGCAGCTCTCCTCCCGCAATGCCCACCCGAGCTCGCGCTGCGCGCCGCGCGCCGCGCCGTGCGGGCCATCCGTGCGAGCCAGGACGACGAGGGGGAGCGCGACTTCCTCCAAGCCGTCCGCGGCGCCGTGCGTGCCGACCGTGGAAGCGCGCTCGACCGCGCGTTCCACTCGAAGGTCTGGCCGCCGATCGCCGACGTCCGGGCGGTCAGGCTGATCGAGCTCGACCGCGATCCCGACCGCGGTCCGCGCTGAACCGCAACTCGGAACGGAATTCCGTGCGCACGGCTTGGGGCGTGCACAGAGAACCGCCGATCCGCATCCTGTGCCGACCATGTCCCTCTTCCGACGTTCAGGCGGGTCGACCGGCCCTCTCCAAGAGGCCGCGCCCGACGAGGCCAAGAAGGCCAAGATCGAGCGCGAGGAGATCGCGATCGCGCGCGACCCGCGGGGGCGTCTGGCCGAGCAGTTCCGCGAGCTGCGCAACTCGATCACCGCGCTGAATCCGGAGGGTGCGCCGCGTTCGATCGTTCTCACGAGCGCGTTGCGCGGCGAGGGGAAGACCGTCGCGACGATCAATCTCGGGATCGCGATGTGCGAGGTCCCGGGCACGCGTGTGCTGCTCGTCGACGGCGATCTGCACCGGCCCTCGCTCGAGGAGTACCTCGGCCTGCCGCGCCGGCAAGGGCTCGTGGAGGTCGTGCGCGGCACATGCCCGATCGATCGCGCGATCCGCGCGACGAGCGTCGAGGGCGTGTCGATCCTCGGACCGGGCGAGTTGCCGCGGAACCCGTCCGAACTCCTGGGGAACGAGCGCGTCAAACAAGTACTTGGCGCCTTCAAGCAGCGCTTTCGCTACATCCTGATCGACACGCCCTCGGCGGCTTCGATCAGCGACGCGGCGATGCTCGGCGCGTTGGCGGACGGGATCGTGCTCGTCGTACGGCTCGGCGTCACGCCGCGAGGTGTCGTCGAGGAAACGTACAACCGGCTCGAAGCGTTGGGTGGCAACGTGCTCGGGACGCTCTTGACCAGCGCGCCTTCGGAAACCAAGGACCGCTGAACCTCAGGAGTCGGGGAAGAGCACTTGCTGCAAGAAGTGCAGGACCCCGAACTTGCGCGGTGTGTCGACCGCGATCGGCGCCGCGTCCGAGCGGGACGGTTCGGTTGCGCCAGGATTCGAGACTCGCACCGACACGTTCATCTTCCGAGCCTGGGCTCTGCCGGCGGATGCACCCTGCTCGCGTTCGTCCAGTACGGCCACGAGCGGCTCTCCCGTCCTGGCGGAACGGATCAAGCGCGGCAGGTGCGCGCGCTCCCACGTGTGAGCTCGATCGTGATCGCCGTAGGCCCGTTCGCGCTGTCGGAACGCGCGGCCGTGGTGGATCCAACGCTGGCCCTCTCCGCGCCGGATGGGGAACACGGCATGCAGCAGTTCGTGAAAGACGACGAAGCGCACGAACCACTGGGGGACAGCGGCTTGATCGAGCACGGGGTGGATCCGCACGAGCCGACCGTCGGAGTCGTAGCTGCCGAGACGGAGCGAGTGCCGCGTGCGGCTCCGGTTGCGCCTGCCCCACAGAATGATGGGACGTTCTGTTCCAGCCGGGAAATCCGCTGCGAGTTCGCCGTCGAGCAAGTCGCGCGCGATGCGGTCGAGGTCGTGGTGGGCACCCGGTGTCGGCCTCCCGCGCCGCGCAGCCGGCGGCGGCGCTCTACGCAGGATCTCGGCGATGTACGCATCGAGGCGATCCGTCGCTCGCGGTGCGCGTCGACCTGAACGCAGCCAACTCGTGAGCGCCGCGCGGACCTCGACCGGCGCTTCGGCGAACAGGCCGTGCAGGCGAACTTCCAACGCGCCGAGCGGTTGCCGCAGCGCACGCATGGCGACGGGAGTTCGCCGCGAGCGCGTGAAGACGACGCCGACGGGGACGCGCAGCTCGGCGGCGAGGTAGGTCGACCACGCGAGCTCGTCCCACGTCTCGCGTGGATCCGAAACGTTCGCGCGCACGGCTTCCGCCATGCGCGCGATGGTAACCGAGATCGCCGCGCGTCGAAGTCACCCGTTGGGGTGCCGACGCATGGGATTCACTCCGCCAGGTGCAGGTCCTGCGTCGTCGTGCCGCCCTCGTCGACGCGCACACGCGTCTCGGAATTGCGCGCGTCGCCGGCTTGCGCGAACGGATTCGCCTCGGCGCCGCCCGGTCGCATCGCCGTCAGCACGTAGTTGCCCGGCATCACGTTCGCGATCTGGTACTTGCCGTCGCCCGAAGTGCGCGTCTGGTACTGACGCGGGACGTCGCCGTCCGCGCCGCGCAGTTCGACGGTGCCGCCCACGAGCGCCTTGCCCGACGCGTCGTACAGCGTGCCGCGCAGGACGCCGCCGCGACCGAGCTTGAGATCACCGATCGCGTTGTCCGCGCCCTCGGCGACGCGCAGATCACGCCGCATGAAGCCCGTATAGCCCGCCGCGATCACTTGGATCTGGTAGACGTCCGGGGTCAGTCCGCTGATCGTGAAGCGACCGTCGTCGCCCGAACGAGCTTCGGCCGCGGTCGCGTTGGTCGGATAGGTGATCCCGATCGCGCGCGTGAACTCGTCGTCGCTCCACTCGTTGTCGTGCGTGGAGATCTTCGCGCGGCCGACCGGCTTGCCCTGCGAGTCCACGATGCGACCCGAGATCGTGCCGCCGCGCCCGAGTTGGATCAGGACGCCCGAGATGGGTTGGCCCGTTTCGACCGTGAAGTTCCGCGAGAAGCCCGGCGCGAGACCCGACGCCCACGCCTCGACGACGAAGTCGCCTGGAGGCACACCCGGGATCGTGAACTCGCCGTTTGGGTGCTGCTGCGGGTACGTCTCCTCGTTGTACGGAGCACTCGGCGTGCCCGCACCGTAGAAGACGCGCATGCGCACCGTGAAGTTCGTGACGGGACTGCCCGTGCCGATCTCGGTCACGCGACCGGAGACCGTGGCCTCGCGCAACATCTCGACGACGTGGTTGCTCGTGTTCGTCGCGACGCGATTGCCGCCGCCGCGATTGACCATGCGCCAACCCTTCGCGTTCGCGATCAGGTTGTAGTCACCGCTCGCGAGGGCATCGAGGCAGAACTCGCCCTTCTCGTTCGTGGTCGTCTGCGCGCGGCCGGTCTGGTTCAGACTCGAGACGCCGATCGCGATGACGAGGGCATCGGGAATGCCGACGTTGTCCGGACCGACGATGCGACCGCAGATGCCTTCGGCGACCTTGAGCGTGATGTCGCGCACGACGGTCTCTTCCTTCTCGAACGCGAGGTTCAGGACTTGGACCGTCGCGTACCCCGGTGCCGTCGCTTGCAAGTAGCGCTGGCCCGAGGGGACGTTCTTGAACTTGAAGCCGCCTTCCGCGTCGGTCGACGTGCTGATGCGGTCCGGCGCCACGATGCCGAGTCCTTGGTAGGCGAAGCCCTCGAGGTGCAGCGTCGTCCCTTGGACGAAGTCACCGGCTTCGTTGCGCACACGACCCGACAGCGACGCACCAGGCGTCATCGTGATCGGCGGCATGTCCGCGCCGCCGCTCTCGCTGATCGGAACCGTGGGCTCCTCTTTGCGCGAATAATCCGGGTGGCTGAGGATCAGCGTGTAGCGGTTGCGCGGCTGGATGCCCGCGAACTCGTAGCGGCCCTCGGCATTCGTCCGCGCGCGCGGCTCGTTGGCCGGGTCGGGCAGCGGGTCGTTGACGAAAAACATCTCGGAAGCGTTCAGCGTGCTGAGGATGACCTCGGCACCGGCGACGGGCGCGCCCTGCGGATTGCGGACGAGGCCCGAGAGCCGGTTGTCGAGCGCGACCGCGTTCGAGCCGCCGGCGACGCTGCGGTCGTTGGTGCGCGGTTCCGAGGGAGCGCGATCGGGCGACTTCGCCAGGCCGCCCTCCAGGCTGACCGGAGCCTTCTGGCCGTCGGCCGTCGTCGTGGCGACGGACGGCGCGATTTCAGGCGCCTTGCCGCCACTGTCGATGCCGAAGACCGCGAAAAGAAGGGCGCCGATGGCGGCGAGGACCAGGACGAGGACGAGGAGAGGTCGCATGGGAGTGGAGAGGCCTCGGCACGCCGGCTGGACGCGCGGAGGGGGTTCCCTTGAGAGAGTTCGGACGATCGCCGGCTCCGGATGGAGCGGCCCTGCGAGACGAAGGACGCGTGGACGGCCACGGCCTTCCCACGAAGGCGCGGATGGTAGCCAGCCTCCCGAAAAAAGTCGTGGCCGGCGGACCCGCCGAAGAGGCTGACCCAGTTGGCTGTCCGTCGCCTCTTTGCGTGGGCCCGGACCTCGGCAGGGCCCTGGAAACTCGGTCCCGAGGGTCGGCAGGCACCGCCCGGACGAGGACGGACAGCCAACTGGGTCAGTTTCGGTTCAGGCCTTCGACGGGGCGGTCGGCAGGCTCTCGAGGTCGTCCACGATCTCGGGCCCGGGCCAGAACGACTCGGCATAGACCAGGGACCCGACGAAGTAGGCGAACAGGACGAGTTCGAGGTCGACGCGCCGGAAAACCTCGATCGTCGAGGCCTTGCCGATCCCGCTGGGCGTGATCCGCGCGAGTTCGCCCGTCTTCGGTGCGTGCACGCGCCACCCCCGGCGGAATCCCGGCACCGGCAGGAGTCGCAGGGTCTTGTTCGGCGTCGACAGCACGATCTCGCGGCCGAAGAAACGCGAGCGCAGCGACGAGCCCAGCCACTCGCGACCGTCGGTCCAGACCGAGAACTGGCTGCGGATCAGGCCGGGATCGCGTCGGAACGTGAGGACTTCGCCCTTCTCGGGTCGCCAGACCGCGCGGGTCGTCAGCGTCCAGCGGTTGCGCTCGGCGTGGATCACCCCGATGCGACCATTCGCGTCGTGGATCTCGTGGCGCGGGCTGAAGAGACCTGCGGGCCGCGTGCGGTAGATGGCGATCGGTTCGGACATTCCGGGCGTTCGGGCGCGACGCGTCTCCCCTCATCGGCAGGATGCTCGAGGACGCTTCAGGGGGCGGAAAAGTCTCACGTGCGGGCCCGGAAAGCGCAACCGCGCATCCGGAGCTCGAGGCGGTCGTCGGCGGTTTTTCCGCCCAGGTCGATGGTCGGAGACCGTGAAGAATCGAGGGGGGACGCGCCGCGAGGCGGAGCCAGCACAGTCCGAGAGCGTGTCGGCTCGATGGAGACACATGCTCTCGCAGCGTGTGAAGAACGTACACGCTCGCGCGGCGCGAAGCGTCGCTGCACGAATCCGAGAGCCCGTAGACTCGATTTCCTCACGGGCTCTCAGCGCGGGCCGCGCGGCACTGTTCCGCCCGCCGCCGGTCCGAGCTCGCGCAGTGCTGCGGCCGACTCGGCCACGATGTCCAGCGCGCGCTCGACGTCCGCGATAGTCGTCGTCCGGCCGAGCGAGAAGCGAATCGCCCCGCGCAGTTGCGCCTCGGGAACGCCCATCGCTTCGAGGACGTGCGACGGCTTGCGCGCGGCTGCGTGACACGCAGATCCGGCGGAGGCGCACAGTCCGGCCGCGCCGAACGCGGCCAGCAGTTCTTCGGCATCGAGACCGACGAACGCGACGTTCGACGTGTTCGGCAGTCGCTCCGCTGCGCGCGCATGGAAGACGACGGCGCCGATCTCGCGGGCGAGCCGCGCTTCGAAGTCGTCGCGCAGCGCGCGCACGCGATCGAGCTCGCCCTGGGTGATCGCCGCGCGCGCGAGACTCGCGGCGCGTCCGAAGCCGGCGATGCCTGGCACGTTCTCCGTGCCCGCGCGCCGACGTCCTTCCTGCGGACCGCCGCGCAGCAGCGGTTCGAACGCGGCCCGCGCGTAAAGAGCGCCGACGCCTTTCGGACCGTGCAACTTGTGCGCGGAAAGCGAGGCGAAGTCGGCACCGAGTCGCGTGAGATCCAGCGGCACCTTGCCCGCCGACTGTATGGCGTCGACGTGAAAACTCGCGCCGACCGCGCTACACGCGTCGGCGACACCGGTGAGATCCGCGATGGCGCCCGTCTCGTTGTTCGCGCTCTGCAGCGAGACCAGTGCGACGCTCGCGTCGATCGACCCGAAGAGTTGCGTGCGATCCAACCGCCCTTCGCCGTCCACACCGATACGCACGACGCGGAAGCCCACGCGTTCGAGCTCCGTTAGCAGCTCCAGTGTGGCCGAGTGTTCGACGGACGACGTCACGATCGCGCGTCGACTCGAGCGCGTCGCGATCGCGGCACGAATCGCGGTGTTCGTGGCCTCTGTGCCGCCGGACGTGAACGTGATCTCGTGCGCGCGCGCGCCGACGAGTCGGGCCACTTCGCCGCGCGCGGACTCGACGAGATCGCGTGCTTCCTCACCGGCGGGATGCGCGCTGCTCGGATTGCCCGAATGTCCCTGGAGCCAAGGCAGCATCGCCGCGAGCACCTCCGGCAGCACCGGAGTGGTCGCGTTCTGATCGAGGTCGATGTAGCCCGTCAACGCGATCACGCGCCTATTGATAGAGCGCGCTCAAGTGCTCGGGGAGACGCTCGCCCGTCGTGGTGCACGGCTCACAGTAGTTGTTCTCGAACCGCGGTACCTGCACGCAATGTCGGCACTCACCGACCTTGTGCAGTGCGACGGCGACCTTGCGCCGTTGTTCTTCGAGAGCGGCCATGCGCAGCGCGAGCAAGCGATCCTGTTCCTCGAGCGCCTGGCGGATCCGAGCGAAAAAAGCCTCGCGCGGCTCGTCCGGCCCGCGCGCGGCGATCAGTTCGCGGATGCGATCGAGGTGCAGGCCGAGCTCCTGCAAGTCGCGGATCATGTGGACGCGATTGATGTCGGTCCGCCGGTAATAGCGAAAGCCGCCCTGGCTACGCGAGGCGGGCGCAATGAGCCCCAATTCCTCGTAGTAGCGGAGCGTCCGCAGGTTGGTGTCGGCGAGGCGAGCGAAGTCGCCGATCTTCAGGAGTTCGGGGTTCTGGCGCATGAAGGGTGTCGGACGAGCGGGGAACGGGGAAGACGGACAGGGCGTTCGACGAAAACAAGCTTACGTGAGGTTCCATTCCGGGCGAACAGCCTGTCCAGGACCTCGCTAGATTGACCCGAATCATGCAGACCGACCTGGAGTTCGCCCGAGGCCTGGTCCTCGAACCGATCGCCGCCCTCGCGGAGCGCCTCGGGATCCCCGCCAGCCGCACCTACGTCCACGGCCCGACGAAAGCCAAGGTCGACTATCGCGTCGGTGAGGAGGCACGACCGGGCGCCGCACCTCGCCCGCGCCACGTGCTCGTCACGGCCGTGACGCCGACTCCGGCGGGCGAGGGGAAGACACTGCACACGATCGGTTTGTCCTTGGCGCTGAATCGTCTCGGAAAGAAGGCGGCTTGCACCGTCCGTCAACCGTCGATGGGGCCCGTGTTCGGCGTGAAGGGTGGTGCGGCCGGAGGCGGCCGCTCACAGATCGTGCCGATGGAGGACTTCAACCTCCACCTGACGGGCGATATGCACGCGGTCGGCGCGGCGCACAACTTGGCGGCGGCGGCGCTCGACACCTCGATCCTGCTCGATAATCCGCTGGCCATCGATCCCGCGCGCGTCGTTTGGAAGCGCGTCGTCGACGTCAACGATCGATGCTTGCGGGAGATTCGCGTCGGTCTCGGGGGGGGCCAGAACGGCGTTCCGCGTGACAGCGGTTTCGAGATCACGCCGGCGTCGGAGGTCATGGCCGTGCTCGGTCTCGCGAGTTCGTGGAGCGACTTGCGCGCGCGACTCGGTCGCATCGTCGTCGCGGGGACGCCTGCCGGAAAAACCGTCACGTGCGAGGACCTGGGCGTCGCCGGTGCCATGGCCGCGATCCTGCGTGACGCACTCCATCCGACACTGATGCAGACGAGCGAGCGCACGCCCGCCTTCGTGCACGCCGGGCCGTTCGCGAACATCGCACACGGCAATTCGTCGGTCGTCGCGGATCGCGTCGCCGCGCGTGTGTGCGACTGGGTCGTGACCGAAGCCGGTTTCGGCGCCGACATGGGCGCGGTGAAGTACTTCGACGTGAAGTGCCGCGCGTCGGGTGTCACTCCGGATGTCGCGCTGCTCGTCGCGACCGTGCGAGCGTTGAAGGTCCACTCCGGGAAGTTCCGCGTGAAACCCGGTTCGCCGCTGCCGCCGGAGCTCGCGAGCGAGGACTTGGACGCGCTGTCGCTGGGCGCCGCGAACTTGCGCGCGCAGATCCGGAACGTGCTCGCGTTCGGCATCCCGGTCGTCGTCGCGATCAACCGTTTCCCGAGCGATACCGCCGGGGAGGTCGCCTTCGTGCGCGAGTGCGCGCTCGAAGCGGGAGCCAGCGCCGTGGAGGAGAGCCACCTCTTCGCGCGCGGCGGGGAAGGCGGGCTCGAGGTTGCGGAGGCCATCGTACGCATCGCTGAGTCCGGAATGGCGCGGTTCCGTCAGGTCTACGAACTCGACACCTCGACGACTTCGAAGATCGAGGCGCTCGCGACGCGCATCCACGGCGCCGGATCGATCGAGTACTCCGAGGTGGCGCGCGCGGAGATCGCCGTACTCGAGGCGCACGGGTTCGGGGCACTGCCGGTTTGCATCGCGAAGACGCAGTACAGCCTGTCGCACGACCCCGCGTTGCTCGGTGCGCCCAACGCTTACACCTTCCCCGTGCGCTCGGTGCGCGTCGCGGCCGGCGCTGGATTCGTCGTCGTGTACGCCGGCGACATCTCGACGATGCCCGGGCTCGGGCGTTCGCCGGGTTTCAAGAAGATCGACCTCGACGCCGAGGGCCGCATCCACGGCCTGTTCTGACGCGGACAGATCGGTCGGGAATCCGTGAGCGGTTTCCCTGCTATGGATTCGGCACCATGACGTATAGAGCCGCGCCGACGGACGGCCTCCGGCTGTACTAGGATCCCGAACATGATCGCCTTCATCACCTTCGACCCTCTCTACTGGCTGCTCGTCGGTCCGACCTTCCTCTTGGCCATCTGGGCCTCGTTCAAGGTCAAGAGCACGTTCGCGCGCTTCTCCGAGGTCGGCGTGCGGACCGGTATGACGGGTGCGGAAGCCGCTATGGCCGTCGCGCGCGCCGGTGGCGCGAACGACGTCACCGTCGAGCGCCACGAAGGATTCCTGTCCGACCACTACGACCCGCGCTCGAAGACGCTGAGGCTCTCCCCGGACGTGTACGACGGCCGCTCGATCTCGTCGATCGCCGTCGCGGCGCACGAAGCCGGCCACGCGATCCAGCATGCGCAGGGCTACGCGATGCTGAACTTCCGCTCGAGCATGGTGCCGATCACGAACATCGGCTCCATGGCTTGGGTGTGGGTCTTCATCGCCGGCCAGATGATGCAGCAACCGATGCTCGTGAACGTGGGCATCCTGCTCTTCGGCGTCACGGTCATCTTCCAGCTCGTGACGCTGCCGGTGGAGTTCGACGCCAGCAGCCGCGCGAAGGCCGTGCTGGCCGCGAGCGGCATCGTGACGACACAGGAAGAAGCAGTCGGCGTCCAGAAGGTGCTCGGCGCTGCTGCGATGACTTACGTCGCGGGTGCACTGAGCTCGATCATGACGCTCGTCTACCTGCTGCTGCGTCGACGCGAATGAGTGACCGCGGGGCACGCGCCCCGCGCACGGAGAGCCCGTGAAGAAATCGATCGTACGGGCTCTCGGACTCTAGCGGCGACGCTCCGCAGCGCGAAAGCCCGTGAAGAAATCGAGTGGACGGGCTCTCAGATCCAAGTGGCGACGCTGCGCGTCGCGAGAGCGTGTGAACTCTTCACACGCTCTGAGGTCGGAATCCTCTGTTTCCACCTCGCGCAACACGACGTGTTGGCGCACGATCCATCCAGCGGCGCACGTGGCTGCGACGAAGCACCCCCGGGCTTCGGTACTGGTGACGGCTCGCAGGGAACGCTCTCGACTCGGCGCCTATGCCCCCTCTGCGATCGCGCGCCTCCTCGGCGTTCACCCTCGTCACTCTGGCCGCTTCCGCCTTCGCTCAGCCCTCCTCGACGTCCGTCGTCGTGGTCGAAATCGAACCGAACGGTGCGAAGGTCGAGGCCAACGTGCTCCCCTGCGTCGCCGCGGGATCGAAGGTCCACGGTGTGTCGACGGGATCGAGCGTCGCGCTCTTCGATGACTCCCCGGCGAGCGCGGACACGTTCCTGGTCGCCACTTGCCCAGAACCGCTCGGAATCTTCGAGCATCGACTCGTCCTGACGACGCCCGGTCCCGAGGAGCATGCACTGACCGTCCGCGGCCTCCTCGTGAGCGGCCCGCCGGCCTCACCGACGATCCAAGCCGGATCGGACACCGTCTTGCAGTCCGCCGTGGGCGGCAATGGTATGCCGAAGTACGTTCAGTGGTACGGATTCGGCCGCGGTGAAGAGCTCTTCGCGCGCGTCACGGGAACGACCAACACGGTCCTGCCCTACGAAATCGAACTCATTTCGACGCCGGTCGCGCCGCTCGTCATTCCCACGGCCCTGCGCACGGGCTCGATCGAGATCACGACGGTCGGGCAAGGTCACAACACGGACACCGAGATCGTCGTTTTCGACGCCGCGTTCACGGCGATTCCGGGTTTTCGCAACGACGACGATCCTGTCGGTTCCACGACGGGTTCGAGGTTGACGCGGGATTTTGCGGCGGGCCTTTACTACGTCGCCGTCGCGCGCTTCAACGTCGCCGATTCAGCGCTCACCGGTTTCGATGACGACTACCAGCTCGCGCCCGTCCTCGACCTCCCCGACGGTCTGATGTCGTGGAGCCCGTCGGGCAGTCCGAACGTTTCGTTCGCGATCACGGACTCGCTCGGCACGCTGCAGATCCCGGCGTTCCTCGGCGTGGACGCTTTCGCAATTGCTTGGTTCCGCATCGCAGTCACGGATCCGCCGGTGCCGGCTACGCCTGTGTGCTTCGGCGACGGTAGTGGGACGCCTTGCCCGTGCGGCAACTCGGGCGCGCCCGGACGCGGTTGCGCGAACTCCGTCCACGCTTCCGGTGGGTTGCTCGCGACGACGGGGTTCGCCAGTGTGTCCTCGGACAGTCTCGTCCTCTTGGGCAGCGGCATGCCCACGTCGTCGGCGCTCTATTTCCAAGGGACGAGCGTCATCGCGAGCGGGAACGGGCAAGTCTTCGGCGACGGCAAGCGTTGCGCCGGCGGTGCGGTCCTTCGTCTCGATACCGCCACGAACTTCGGTGGGATCTCGCAGTATCCCGGCGCCGGCGATCCGGCCGTTTCGCTGCGCGGATTCGTGCCGATCACGGGCGGCATGCGCATCTATCAGATCTGGTACCGGAACTCGGAGCCCGGCTTCTGCACGCCGTCGTTCTTCAACCTGACGAATGCGCTGTCGGTGACTTGGATCTCTTAGGGGACCTAGTCCTGGCCGCGATCTCGAGGCCGACGACGACGAGCGCGATCGACCCCGCGATCAGCGCGAGCCGCCGCCGCGTCCGCACTGGTTCTCCAACGTGTTCAGTGTGCGAATGCCCAGTTTCTGCCGTGTTCCGAGTAGTTTCGCCACGTCATCGGGCGCCAGCGGCTTGACCGTGCCGACACAGCTCGCGATCCACAGGATCTTCGCCGTGTGCTCCAGCATGTCGAGCTTCTTGTACGCGTCGATGAGGTTCGGACCGATCGTCACCGAGCCGTGGTTCTGCATCACGACCGTGTCCGAGCAACTCACGATGTCGCGGATCGACTCGGGCAATTCGTCCGTGCCCGGCGTGCCGAATGGAGCGGTCGGGATGCCGCCGATCGTGACGATGATTTCGGGAATCACCGGGATCTGCATGTCGATACCGGCGATCGTCATCGCGACCGCGTGCGGCGGATGGCAGTGCAGGACGGCGCACACGTCCGGTCGCTGCACGTAACAGATGAGGTGGATGCCGACTTCGGTCGAAGCCTTCGGCCCGTTGTCGACCGTGCGACCCTGCATGTCGACGTGTGCGATCTGCTCGGGAGAAAGGAACCCCTTCATCGCGCCGGCGGGCGTGATGAGGATCGTCCCGTCCGCCATACGCGCCGAGATGTTGCCGTCCGCTCCGACGATGTAGTTGCGCGCGTAGCACAGCCGGCCGATCTCGCAGATCGCGTTGCGCAAGCGCGCTTCCTCGTCGCTCCAGCCGCGCGTGCGCGCCAGTTCTTCGATCGATGTCATGGGGGTGTGCCGTCCTCGGGATCCGGAGCCGTTAGTGGGGTGAGCCGGAAGTACGCAGCCAAAGTCGGGCTGACTGCGACTTCCTGGCCAGGCGCGCTGACGACGCGGGTTCGCTGCATCCTTCGGCGGAGGCGCAACGACGCCAGGGAGGCGCGGGCGGCCCGACTTCGGCTGCGTACTTCCGGCCCACCCCACTAGCTCCGAGTCCGGTGGTCGTAAGCGAGCTTGCCGCCGGTCTCGACGTAGTCGACGACGGCCACGACGATGGTTTTCACGGCCGCATCCTTGTCACCGAGAATTTGCCGCGCCGAGTTGCCCTCGTCGAGGACGAGCACGCGGTCGCCGACACCGGCCCCCGCGCGATCGACACCGATGCGCGTCTTCCCCGACGGTCGACCGTCCGGCGAAATGGGCCGCAAAATCAGCAGTATTTCACCGTCGAGCACGGGGATCTGCACGGGCGCGACGACGGTACCGACGACCTCGGCCAGAATCATCGCGTCGCTCCCGCGGACTCGCGACCGATGAACACACCATTCGCGTACGCCTGCTCGACGTAGCCGAGGATCGCGGCATCGACCGGCACGAACGTCTCTGGGCAAGCCATCGCCGCCTCGCGCCCGTCCACGAAGTGCACGAGGTCGCCCGGACCGGTCGACACGACTGCGCAGGCGACGAGCGCATCGCCCATAGCGGCACCGTGCTCGTCGAGCGGCTGGATCCACTGCAGCGGAACGCCTTCGAGCCCGGGGTACTTCGTCGTCGCGACGACGCGACCGATGACGCGCGCCAAGTACACGTCAGCTCCACTTCTCGTAGACGTTCGCGCCGCCGAGGTCCCACGAGTCGACGATCGCCATGATCACGGCGTCGCACGGACGGTTCTCGGTCATGGTCGTCTGCCGCGCGCTCGATCCCGTCGCGTAGAGGACCATGTCCTCGTTGCCCGCGCCGACCGAGTCGACCGCCACGACGTACTGATCCTTCGGCTTGTTCTGCTGATCGTGCACTTGCACGACGAGGAGCTTTCGATTCTCGAGCTTCTCGTCCTTGCGCGTGGCGACGACGGAGCCGACGACCTTTCCGATCAGCATGATTTAAGATCCTTCGAACACGGTGACGACGGCGGAACGCGGCAACACGTCCTCGACGAAACGACGGCGCATCTCGGCCTTGACCTGCACCGCCATGGATTCCCAACTCGGCGGCGGACGCCGACGGCCGATCCACAAGAGGCACACCCCGTTGGGCAATCGCAGCGGTCGCGTGAGCCCTTGCGCCTCGCGTTCAGGAAGAGCGAGGCGCCGCGTGACCTCGTCGCGCACTTCGCGCGGCACCTTCGGCGTCAGCGGCGAAACCCAGCCGATCTCGCCGGCTGCGGCTTTCGTGTCGGCGTCCTCGCTGACGGTGCGCGCGAGTTCGCGGAACTCCTCGCGCGACCGCGCCCGCGTCGCGAGGGCTGCGAGCTCGCGCTCGGCCTCGTCGAACGTGCGCGGGTTGAACGTGTTCTTGAAGCCCGCGCCGCGCAGGAACAGGAACCCGACCTCGTGCGCGGGGCCGAACAGGCCGTCGAACAAGTCGCGTTCGGCCTGGTAGACGCGCTTCAACGTCTCGGCGTCGTACGAGCGCTCGACCCACAACTTGGAGAGCGCCGAGATGCGCACGGCGGGATCGTCCTTCAACCGCTCGACCACGATGCCCTGCGCCGCGAGGATCTGATCGAGGCCCAGACCCTTCGTCTTCGGATCGTCCTTGGCGTCGTCGCGACGGCGTTGGAGTTCCTCCTGCACGGCGGCCGCGAACTTCTTCGGAGCGAGATCGGGCAACCGCGCGCGCATCCGCTTCTCGAGCAGGAGTTGGTAGCAGTCCTCGCGCAGCGTGTCGGCCGACATGCGCTTGCGCAGGTACGTCAGGAATTCGGGTGCGGAGATCGTGAAGTCGGCCGCGCGCGCTGCGATCCCCTCCTTCCACGGCGGCGGAAGCGCCTGGAAATCGCGCTTCTGCAGCTCCTCCTCGATCCAGATGCGCTGCTGATCCGGCGTGACGGTCTTGTCGTCCGCCAGGCCGAGCGCGCGCCGCGTCAACGTCTCCTGCACGACGCCCAGCGCAAGGAAGTGCTTGAACTCGTCGCGCGTGAGCCGCGCCTTGCGCAGGTGCCCGGTCAAGCCGTCGATGCTCCCGCTGCGCTTGATGTCTTGATCGAACGCGCGCGTGCGGCGTTCGAGTTCCTCGTCGTCGGGCGCGATCCGGTTCTCGGCACCGAGCCGTTCGAGGAGCTTCGATTCCGCCAAATGACGCAGCGTCGAGCGGCCCTCTTCGCCGGCCGCGCGGCGAATCACGAGCAGGCTCTCGAGCTCTTCCGCCGTCACGGTCGTGTCGAGCGCTTGCGCCACGACTTCGGCTCCCTCGCCGCGCGCGCTCGCAGCCGGTGGAGCACTCACGGGCAGAGCGCCCTGGGGCGGCGCAGCCGGTGTCTGCGAGGCCGCGAGTTCGACCTCCGGTCGGCCGCTCAGCGAACTCGCCGCCGTGGCCATCGCGGGAGCACGCGGATCGAGCGGTCCCGCGGCCGGGACCGAACCGACGGAGGCGACGGTGGCGAAGAGTGTGGCGAGGAACATCGTGTTCACGGCGGGCGTCGAAGTCGGAGGATAGCCCTGCGAAGGCGGCGCGACCACGGAGCGTGAGGCTTCGACGTCGCAACCTGCGAACGAACGACGGCGATCCGCTGGATTTCGTTCCACGTTCGTGGCGCTCGGCTCACGGACGACCAGTCACTTCCGTTTCCCGGTCCGGAGACCCCCATGGCACGCTGCGCACTTCCCGCGATCCTTTTGGGCCTGTTTCTCGCGCCGCCGGTACTCGCGCAATCGTTCCGACCAGGTTTCGAGGTGCCGGGTGCCTCGGGCGGCGTTTACGCGCTGGCGGGGCATGACGACGGCAGCGGTCGCTCCCTGTTCGCGGCCGGCGAGTTCGAGGCGGCAGGTAGCGCACTTTCGCCCTACGTGGCGCGCTGGCGTGCCGGTAGTTGGTTCCCGCTCGGCGGCGGAACCGACGGTCGCGTCGGCGCGTTGCTGTCGTTCGACGAGGACGGTCCGGGGCCGCAACCCGCGCGGCTGTTCGCCGGCGGCGATTTCGAGCGCGCGGGAAGCGTGAACGCGCGGCGCATCGCGCGTTGGAACGGCGTGCAATGGACTGCGCTCGGGCTCGGCATGGACGACACCGTCGCGGCGCTCGTGGCTTACGACGACGACGGTTTCGGCCCGCGACCGCGCGCGCTCTACGCGGCCGGTGCGTTCACCACCGCGGGCGGACTGCCGATCCAGGGCATCGCGCGTTGGAATGGTCTCACGTGGGAACCGCTGGCGGGTGGACTCGACGGACCTGCGACCTCGCTCACGACGTTCGACCCCGACGGTCCGCTCGGATCCGCGAACGAGGAGCTCGTCGTCGGTGGCTTCTTCGAGCGCGCGTCGGGCGTGCTCGTGCACGGACTCGCGCGTTGGAACGGACTCGTGTGGGCACCGCTGGGTGCCGGTGTCGCGGGTTCCGAGAGCACGCCGTCCGTCCAAGCTCTCGCGACGTTCGATCTCGACGCGAGCGGTCCGCTCCCGGCGCGGCTCTTCGTCGGCGGATCCTTCGCGAGCGCTGGCGGTGCACCCGCGAACGGCGTCGCGAGTTGGGATGGGTCCGGATTCTCGAGCTTGCAGGCCGGCGTGTCCGCCCCCGGAACGTTCCCGGCGATGCGCGCCTTCGCGACCTTCGACGACGGCACCGGACCGAAGCTCTACGCCACGGGCTTGCTGCGCTCCGTCGGCAGCGTGGCTGCGGGCACGGACTCGTTCGACACGTCGCCCTTGTTGGGCGTCGCGCGGTGGGATGGAGCAGCCTGGACGTCGCTCGGCGGTCCGAGCAGCGCGAACGTGAACGCGCTCGGGCGCGCGATCGTCTCCGTCGACGACGATGGCGATGGTTTCGAGAGCCTTTTCGTAGGTGGTTTCTTCGCGCGCACGGGCCCGATCGGCACCGCGAGCGTCGCGCGCTGGAACGGCTCGGCTTGGTTGCCGCTCGGGAACGGCAAAGGTCTCGATGCCGAGATCCACGGACTCGCAGCGCAACCGTCGCCGGCCGCGCCCGTGCTCGTCGGCGGCGCGTTCGTCACGGCCGGAACGCAGATCGTGAACCGCGTCGCGGTTTGGAACGACGTCGCCGCGCAGTGGAATCCACTCGGCGCGGGCTTCGACGACACGGTACGTGCCGTGCACGTGCACGGGGGATCCTCCTTCGCCGGTGGGGACTTCCGCAGTTCGGGTGGAGTGCCGATCAACCGCATCGCGCGCTGGACGGGTGCGACCTGGACGCCGCTCTCGAGTGGGACGGATGGTCCCGTCCTGGCGCTCGAGAGCTGGCAGGGGTCTCTCGCAGTCGGCGGTGACTTTCGCCGTGCCGGCAACGTGCCCACCGGATCCGTCGCGCTCTGGAACGGCGCGAGTTGGCAGGCCGTGCCGAACGCTCCCGAGGGCACGGTGCGAGCTCTCCTCGAGTTCGACGACGGCACCGGTTCGCGCCTCTTCGCTGCGGGCGATTTCACGCGCGCCGGTGGTGTCGGAGCGACGCGCGTCGCGCGCTGGAACGGCGTGCAGTGGACAGCGGCCGGCGGTGGTTTGTGCTGCGGCTCCGTTTACGACCTCGCGATCCAGGACGACGGCATGGGAACGCGGTTCTTGTACGCCGGCGGAGACTTCGACCTCGATGGCGACGGCGACATCGACGGTGTCGCGCGCTGGAACTCACTGACCCAAGGTTGGAACGCACTCGGCACTGGATTCACGGGCGGAGGCGCAACGACGGTTCGCGCGCTGACGAGTTGGAACGTCGGCTCCGTTCCGACTCTCGTCGTCGGTGGCGAGTTCGCGTTCGCGAGCGGAGTTCCGGCCGCGAACCTCGCGCGCTTCCAGAACGGCATCTGGACCGCATTCGGATCCGGTGCGGACGGCACGGTGAACGTGCTGCTCGCGAAGCCCGTCGTTCCGACCGGCGAAGGCCTCTTCGTCGGTGGCGCGTTCTCGGTGATCGACGGTCGGCACTCCGCGCGTTTCGCGCGCTCGAACTGATTCCCTTCGAGGAGCAACGAATCATGAAACGCAAACTCCCGCTCGTCCTCTTCACGCTCGCCCTCGGTCCTTCCGTCACTGCGGGTGGCGTCGTGATCGACGCGGTGCACGCCGGGCCGTTCGCGCGCGCGAGCGCGGTCCGCCTGCCGCAACCGGGCGAGTTCAACGTGCTGCTCGTCGTCCTCGACGACATCGGCACGGACAAACTCGGCATCTACGCGGCGGACGCCGGCGCGCCGGCCCAGTGCAGCTCGCCGATCGTGGCCGGGATCCCGACGCCGACGCTCGACTCGCTGCGAGCGGACGGGGTCCTCTTCACGCGCTGCTACTCGAATCCGACGTGCAGTCCGACGCGCGCGGCGCTGCTGACGGGTCGCTATGGAATGCGCACGGGGATGGGGCACGCGGTGAACCCGAGCGACGATCCCGGCTACACGCTGCCGACCGCGGAGACGACCGTCGCCGAAATGATCCGGGACGTGAACACTCACCCGTACCGTCGCGGTGCGTTCGGCAAGTGGCACCTCACGGACTACGAGGCGGACGATTGCCATCCCGCAGAGTCCGGGTTCGAACGCTTCGCAGGTCACAAGGCCAACAACGAGAGCCACTACGAGTGGAAGAAACTCACGGCTGTCGCGACTGCGGCCGGCGCGTGCAGCTCGACATCGTGGGCCGACGTGCCCGCCGTTTCGGGTGCCACGCCGTCGACGGCCGGATGGGATGCATCGGTGACGCGCGCAGATGCACTCACGTGGATCAACGGCCTCGGCTCGAGTGAGCGCTTTTTCGCGTACGTGTGCTTCAACCCGCCACACGCGCCGTTCCAGGTGCCGCCGTACTCGACGCTGTCGCGGCGCACGGCTGGGCGTCTCTCCTTCCTCGGCTACGAGGCCGCGGACCTCGCACGCTCCGGCGAGCCGGACGACGAGAAGCTCATCTATCACGCGAACATCGAAGCGGTCGATCACGAGCTCGGTGAGCTGCTCGCCGGGATCTCCGCATCGGTGATGAACAAGACGGTCGTCATCGTCGTGGGGGACAACGGCACCGTGGCGACGATGATCAGCGACCCGGCCCTGGTCGGCCACGGCAAGCGCACGCTCTACGAACTGGGGACGCGCGTCCCGCTCGTGGTGAAAGCACCCTTCACGCCGGCCGGCGGCACGTGTCGCTCACTCGTCGGCACGGTGGACTTGTGGCGGACCGTCGCGGAACTCACGGGGATTCGTTCGACCGCCATCGATGCGGCGATGGGCGCGACCGCGATCGACGCGAAGAGCTTCTTGACGGCGATTTCCCGGCCAGAACGCGCACTCTTGCGGACCACCGCGTACTCGGAGGCCTTTCCGAACGGCTCGCCGCCGCCCGCGAACGCGTCGTACTTGCGCGGAATCACGAACGGCTCGTACCGCTACATGCGCATCTGGTCCGACGCCGGGGTGATGTCCGAGCGACTCTTCCACCAAGCGGTGGATCCGTGCGAGTCGACCAACTTGCTCGCGCCGCCGCACGTCTTGACCGGCCCGGAGAGCGCGGCGCTGAGCGCGCTACAGACAGCGATGGACGCGATCTGATCGCGCTCGTATTCCGGGTGCCTGCGGCGAATCGATGCGCCCCTTCGCGTTGCGAGCACTCGTGAATTCTCTACAGAAGCCGTGAAAAAGAAGCCCGCCGACTCGCGATGAGTCGACGGGCGCGGTGACAAGCGAGGAGGAGAAGCGATTCGTTCGAGTTCGGGAACGAGTGAGAGATGCGCGACGGTGCTGATCGCGCGAGAATCGGCTTCCGAGAGTTGGCTTCCGAGAGTCGGCTTCACGGTGCGGCGCGGAACGCATCCGCAGCGCGCAGATTCGGATCAGGCCGACTCGCGCCCGCCTTGCTTGCGCGGGCGTCCGCCCTTGGGCTTCTGGTTCTTCAGGTTCTCGTGGAAATCGGTCCAGTCGGCCTGGGAGAAGAGCTTCACGCGCTGACCGCATTCGGTGCAGTACGAGTGCTCCATGCTCATCAGGTAGGAGACGTACTTCTGGCAGTTCGCGCAGAACTTGTGGTCGCTGTAGTAGTCCGGGCTTTCCATCGTGTCGTTCTCCGTGTGCCTCGTGGTGGTCTACCCAAGGGCAAGCGCCGGGCCAGATGCCTCCCGAGCGCGGACCGAAATTGCAACTTCTTGTGAGGCCGGGGCTTCCGACGGTTCTCTCCCGCGGTCAGGGACCACGGAGCCGAATCGACGTGTCGAGAGGATGCAACGCGCCTGGATGCCTTCCGGAGCGCCGCCGATTCGTAGGACGGATCGCAGCCGCTTGAAGTTCGCCGAAGTGGCGCGTGGAGCCTCGTCCAGGAGAATCGGAAGTCATGTCGGCGACTCGGCTTGCGCCTGAACCAGCCAACGGGCGAAAATGCGATGTTCTAGAATCTCGACGCCCGGCCGACGATGTCGAGTTCCTTCGACGCGCGTCCGGGCCGTTCAGGGGCGGACTCGAACCCAGCGAGCGAGAAGTTCTTTCGCGGTCGCGTCCGGTTCGCGGCGCGCGGCTTCTTCCAAGGCTCCGCGTACGCCGGCGTCCGATGCGTGAGCGCGTGCGAGCGCCCAACCCGCGGCCTCGCGCACGACGGCTGCGGGATCGAACGTCAGGGCGCGCAGCAACGCTCGACGACCCGCATCGCTCGGTGCGGAAGCCAACGCGATCGCCGCGTTGCGCGCCACGCCTTCCCGACCCGGTCGGTCGAGCGGTGAGGCCTCGAAATCGTGCTCGAACGCCTGGCCCGCTTCCAACCAAGCGACGAGGCTCCCCGACTCCACCGCGCGGTGCGTGCCGAAACGCGTGGCCAGGTCCGGGGCCTTCGCGCCCCAGGGGCACACCTCGGAACACACGTCACAACCGAACGCCCACGGACCCGCGCGCTCGCGCAACTCGACATCGGCGTGGCCCTCGTGCTCGATCGTTGCGTGGGACAGGCACAGACGCGCGTCCACCACTCCCGGTTCGAGGATCGCCCCTGTCGGGCAGGCGTCGAGGCACGCGGTGCACGTGCCGCACGATCCCGGCGGAGGTTCGGTCGTCGGCTCGAGCTCGTGGGGGATCACGAGCTCCATGAGGAAGAACCACGGGCCGAATCGCGGATGGAGGAGGTTCGCCGCCTTGGACTCGAATCCGACACCGGCCCGGGCAGCGTGCGAGCGCTCCAGGAGCGGTCCGGCATCCACGATGCGTCGATTGCGCCCGCCGAGGCCCGCCGCCGCCAGCCGGCGCGCGAACCGGCGCAGCCTGTGGTTCCCGATGTTGTGGTAGTCGCGCCCGGCCGCGTACCGCGCGACACGGCCGCCGCCTTCGAGCTCGACCGCTCCGCGGGAGTGCGCCAACCCGAGCACGACGATGCTGCCACCCTCGGGGAGCAGGCGGCGCGGATCGACGAGGCGGGCTCGGTCGCGCTCGAGCCAACTCATCCCGGCGTGGCGCCCAGCGTCGAGCCAGGCTTCGAAGCGCCCGGCAGCCGGCGGCGGGAGGAGGGGAGCGATGCCGCACAGGTCGAAACCCAGTTCGTGCGCGATCTCGAAGACGATTTCCTCACGACTCACGCGAGGAGGATCGGGGCGCGCGGTCTCCGCGACAAGTAGGAAGGCTGACCCTGTTGGCTGTCCGTCGCCTCCACAGGGCGCGGGACGGGGGGTCAGAGGGGCGCTCACGCGCTCCGTGGAGGCGACGGACAGCCAACGGGGTCAGCTTCCGATGTGCGCCCCGTGAAGGACTCACGAAAACTCTCCGTTCGAAGTCCGTTACCGGCTGTCAGGAACCGTCTAGACTTGCCCTTGAGGGGAAGCCCCGTCGCGGACGGAGTCGACCTTCGAACCTCTCCCTCGAACCCGTCGAACCGACTCTCGCCCCTGCGAGAATCGACCTTCGACCCACCCGGCGCACGGCTCCATGCAGGTGACCGATCCCCACGGCCTCGCTCCGACCAGCGAGGCGACACGCGCCCGCTTGCAGGCGCGCTTGGCGGACTTGGCTTCCGAGCTGACGGGTGAGGAGCACGCGCTCTGCCTCGGGCTCGCGCAGGATGCGACGCGGGAACTCGAGAGTTTGCGCGACGCGGTCTCGACGCGACTCATGGAGTCCTTCCGTTTGCGCAGCGGTCGCGCGACCTTCGGTTTGCTCTACGAACTCAACGCGGACCACATCCTGCTCCAGGTCGCCGGTCGCCTGCGCCGCTTCGCGAGCCGCTCGGACCCGCGCGATGTCCTGCAGGAGGTGTTCTTCAACGTCTACCGCTACCCGCATCGCTTCGACGCGCAGCGCGAGGACGCGTTCCGCGTGTGGTCGGCGATGATCGTGCGCAACACGGTGCTCAAGCACCTGCGTAGCCTCGGCCGCGCGACCAAGAATCACGTCGTCGCGGACGAACTGCTGGCGCAACCGGCGGTGCCCTCGGCCAGCCCGCTCTCCGGCGCGATCGAGGCCGAGAGCCAAGACGAGTGCGCGCGTGTCTACCTGACGTACCTGCACCTCTATCTGCATTTCTACGGGATGCTGTCCGAGCGCGAGCGCGCCGCCCTGCATCTCGTCGAGGTCGAGGAGTCGAGCTATCGAGCTGCTGCCGAGGTGCTCGGGATCAAGCTGGAGAACTTGAAGATGGTCATCTTCCGCGCACGCCGAAAGATCCACCGCGCGATGAAGCGCGTGTTCGAAGGGCTGTCGGCCGAGTGCCGTCCGGCCCGCGATCCAGAAACCCAGCGCGCGTCATCCGGCCGTCTCGCCGTGCGTGTGCTCGGGCTGGATGCGGCCAAAGGGGTGGAGCTCGAGGACGTGGAACTCGAGGAAGACGAGGATCGGGCGAGCGGGACCTCCGGGAGGTCGAACGATGGACTTTGAGATGTCGAACCACGAAGAGCACGACGTGTGCACGGACTTCCAGGTCGATCTATCGGCCATGGTCGACGGCGAGGCCGACGAGACCGCTGCCGGTCGCGCGATGGTGCACATGGAGGCTTGCACGTGCTGCCGAGGCTTCTTCGACGATGTTCGCAGCCAAGTGCGCCTGCACAAGGACGTCGCTTCGCCCGATCGGCTCTTCGCGCGCATCGCGATGCTGACGGGATCCGAACTCTCCGCGAAGGTCGAAGGCATCGAACTCGTCCATCGCCTCGCGACCGTTTTCTACCAGCTCGGCAAGGCTTACGTGCTGGCTTCGATCGACCCCGGTTACCGCGAAAAGGTCTTCGAAACGGCCGTTTCCGTCGGTGATACCCAGACGCGGGGCCGTGGGTTCGTGGACGGCGTCCTCCTCGACGGCAAGACGCGCACGGGCGGCCTCGACTGGAAGCGTGCGCGCGCGATGCTGAACGGCAAGCTCGAGAAGATCGAGAGCCCGCTCGAGAAAGGTCGTCGACTGCTCGAGGAGGCGATCTCGACCGATCCGTCCCACGAGGAAGCGCACCTTTACCTCGCGTTCTTGCACGGTCACGAGGGCAAGCGCCTGACCGCGGCCGAGGAATACCGGCGCATCTTCCAGACGGCGATGAGCCCGGCGAATCGCGGCCACGCGGCGATCCAGCTCGGCCGGCTTCACTCTTCCGAGAAGAACTACCGCAAGGCGATCGCGTGCTGGCGCTGGGTCACGATCAGCGGTCTTGCGGACGAGGACGACCGGTTCTTCGTCGCCAGGTTCAACTTGGGCATGGTCTACGCATTGACGCGCAACCGAACACGTTCACTCGGTTACTTCCGTGCGCTCTTGGATCGACATCCCGACCGGGCCTCCGAGGTGGCCGAGCTCTTCGCGCGCTCGCCCCGCCTGCGGGAGGCCATCGACGCTCAACCCGGCTTCGCCGAGTCGCTCGTCGCCACGGTCCCCGAACTTTTCGCTTTGCCCGGGGTCACGCTGCCTGGTGATGCCCTGCTGTCCGACGACGCGTCGTCGGAGAGCAGGGGCCGCGAGTCCGCCGACGGCCCCGAGGAGTCCTGACATGATGAAGAACCTTCGCATCGAGCACGGAATTGGCTGCGGCAGTCTTGCCTCGAGCCGTGCGATCTCCAGCCGGGGCGCTTCGAGTCTGGTTGCGTCAGCGGTGTTGGTGCTCGCAGCCGGTTTCCTGACGAGCGGCGGTGACCCCAACGCGCCCGGCTTGGCCGGCGGTTCCGAGGGGCCGACCAGCGCCGGCGGCGGCGACGACGAAACGGTCGGGACGCTACCGATCGCGGGGGACCAGGACACGTTCATCGTCCTGCGCGCGGCGCGCATCACGCACCCCTCGCTCTACATTCAAGGCTCGGTCGACGAGGTGCTCTCGAACGCCGTGTTCGTGCGCGGCGATCGGCGCGTGCTGGCCCAACCGATGTCGAACGGCGAGCTGCGTCTCGTGTTCCTCGGTGACGCCCAGGTCGGCTTCGATCGCAACGGGTTCCACACCGCGAACCTGCGCGTCGGCGTCGTCGTGCCGCAAGGCGCTTCGATCCTGCGCTCCGGCGCTGCTTGGAACGGACAGGCCCTCAGCACGTGGACCTACGTCTACGAATTGCCGATCGCGCAGTTCGAGGCGAACGGTCTGCTGGACCAAGCTCCGGTCCTCGCCGGTATTTCGACGTCCCAGGGTTCGACGTCGGTGCGAGCTCAAGCGAGCCTCGACGCCGTCGTGCTGACCCAAAGGCACTAGTAGGGTGATTCCGAAGTTGGCGGCCTGACTCTGGTCGCGCCGGCCTCGGTTGTCGACCCCGCGCGCCGCGGTCCCACTGTGGGACGCGGCGCGCGGTCGCATCTCGCGGATAGACTTTGTCGCTGATGTCCCTGCCGCCCGCTCTGCCTCTCGTCGGTCTCACCTGCGGCGATCCGGCTGGAATCGGGCCTGAAATCGCGCGCGCGGCGCTGGCCGACCGCGAGCTCGCGCAGGTCGTGCGGATCGTGGTCCTCGGACCGCCAAACCTGCGCCCGTCCACGGTCGCGCGCCTCGAAGCAGGCGCTGTCCGCGGCGCGCGCACGCACGGATGGATCGAGACGGCGACCGTCGGGCCCTGGGAACTCGGCCGCGTCCAGGAATCGGCCGGACGCGCGGCGCTCCACGCGTTGCGCATGGGGCACGAGCTCGCGCTCGACGGCTCGTTCGACGCACTCGTCACCGGGCCGGTCAGCAAAGAAGCGCTGCACCTGGCGGGTGAGCGCGTCGAAGGTCAGACGGAACTCTTGGGTCGTTGGTGCGGCGCCGCGCGCTACGAGATGCTCGCGATCGCTGGGGACTTGCGTGTCCTCCTGCTCACGCGACACATGCCGCTCGTCACCGCGATCGCGCGGATCACGACCGAGAGCGTGCTCGACCACTTGCGACTCCTCGACGAGGGCTTGCGCGACTTCGGCTTCGAGCGACCCCGACTCGCGCTCGCCGGACTCAATCCTCACGCGGGTGAGAACGGCTTGCTCGGTCGCGAGGACGACGAACTCTTGGCGCCGGCCGTACGCTCAGCGCGCGCAGCCGGGATCGACGTCACCGGACCCGTTTCGCCGGACTCCGTCTTCTTCCAAGGATCGCGCGGCCGCTACGACGGCGTCCTCGCCCTCTACCACGACCAGGCCTTCATTCCGATCAAGCTCCTGTCCGCGGACGGCGGGATTACCGTGATCCTCGGGCTGCCGTACCTGCGCATCAGCCCGGTGCACGGAACGGCCTTCGATTTGGCCGGAACAGGGCGCGCGAGCCCGGCAAACCTGATTGCGGCCCTACGCCAGGCCGCAGAGTGGGGCGGACTGCGGCGCGCGGCACGGATCGGCCGATGAACAACACGCGGACCGTTGGAACCTCCACCGTACGTGAGGTTCGGGGTTAGACTCCAGGTTCGTACTCGACCGCCCTGACTCCCGCGAATCGCACCGAGACCTCCCCACACATGATCGGGCGCAAGAAGAAGATCGTCCTCTACCAGCCTCAGCAGGTGGACGAGAGCCTGGGACTGCCGTCGAGCAAGGACATGTTGCCGCTCGAGATGCTCACCATCTCGGCCTGGCCGCTGCACGACGGCTACGACGTCGTCATCGTCGATGGGAGCCTGTACACGGCCGACGAAGCGCACCGCCGCGTCGTCGAGGCCTGCGAGGGCGCGATGATGTACGCGACCACCGGGATCCTCGGCTACATGGTCACGGACGGGTTGGCCTGCACGAAGCGCGTGCAAGCGCGCTTCCCCACGCTCCCGAAGATCATCGGCGGTTGGTTCGCGAGCGTGCGGCCCGACCTCCAACTCGGCAGCGGCCTCTACGACGCGGTCGTGTGCGGTCAGGGCGAGCTGACGTTCCGCGACGTCGTGAAAGCGATCGACGCGGGTGAGAAGCTCGACGACATCCCGGGTCTCGCGTTGCTGCGCGACGGGCAGATCGTGAAGACCGAGAAGCGCGGTGCGGCCGGTTGGGACCAACTGCTCGACTGCCCGTGGCACATGATCGACATCGAGCCCTACAAGCAGGCTCAACTGCGCGCGAAGTCCCACCGGGACGTCTTGCGCATGCCGACGCCGCCGGCGATGGGCGATCGCAAGCCGTACTTCGGGATCACCTACTTCTCGAGCTACGGTTGCCCCGAGCCGTGCACGTTCTGCTGCTCACCGATCGTGACGGATCGTCGTTGGAAGGCGATTCCCGCCGAGCGGATGCTCGACGATCTCCAAGGCTTGCACGAGCGTTGGGGCTTCGACGTCGTGCGTTTCCACGACGCGAACTTCGGCGTGCTGCGCAAACGCTTCAAGGACTTCGCCAAGGGCAAGGTCGAGCGCAAGTTGCCGTTCTATTGGAACGCGTTCATCGAGACGCACACGATCCTCGAGGCGAAGAAGAAGGACCCCGAGGCTCTCGATCTGCTCGCGGAATCCGGCATGTACATCGCCGAGATCGGCGCGGAAGCCGGCACCGACGAGATGATGAAGAAGATCGGCAAACCGATTCACGGCAACGACAACGTCGATGCCGCGGTCGAGATGGACAAGCGCGGGATCTGCGCGTCCGTCACGTACATCATCGGGTACCCGGGCGAAGAGCGGGACTCGATGCTCGCGACGATCGATCAGTGCCGACGATTGCACGTCGCGGCGCCGCTCGCGCGTCCGACGGTGTGGCCCTACCGGCCGATCCCGGGCACGGCGATGTGGGACGAAGCGATCGGTCTCGGCTATCAACCGCCGCAAAAGCTCGAGGAATGGGGCTCGATCGGCGAGTACCACCTCGAGGAAACCTGGCCGGGCAAGATCCCGCCCGAGGTCGCGCTGGCGCGGAAGATGTACCAGCACTATGTGACGCTCGATTACGGACTCGCGCGCGGCAAGCGCGGATTCTGGGAGAAGCGCGCGCAGAAGCGCTTGGAGCGCGGTGAATTGACGGGTGGATTCCCGAGCGGACGCTGGGAAGCGCGCGCGTTCGACCTCTACAACCGCGTCGAGAAGAAGTTGTTCCCGCGGCAAGAAGTGTCGCGCTCGTGGGTCGATCCGGGCCACAAGACGGGCACGGCGTCGAACGCAGCGAGCAAGAGCCGCGAGGCGATGACCGAGACGACGGCGGGCTGACCGTCGCGCGCGGGATCGAGAGCCTGGCTACGGATCCCGCGCTCGAGAGCGGGCGTGGGCTTTTGCGCGACGACCGATGCCTAGAGCTCACTCCGCGAGCCGGAACAGTCGGTAGAAGTCCGACGGTTGCCCGCTCGCCATGCGGATCGTCGCGGGACTGCGCGCGACGAGTTCGTAACCGGGGATCGAGCGCAGCGCGGCGTCGTCTTGCGCGAGCAGTGCCGCCGCGGCCGTGCCGGGCAGCGGATCGAACGAGTCCGGCGGCAAGCCTGCGGACCAATGCGCGAGGTATTGGAGCGTGAACCGATCCACGACGAGCCAACGCACGCGGTAGCGATCGACCAGCAAACGTCGGAATTCCTCGGGCGAATCGTGGTGGAACGCATCGAGGAATTCGGCCGCACGTCGGCGCGGCTCGCGCGCTTCCCACTTCGGTGAGACGACGATCGCGTGGCCCGTCTTCGCGAGGATCGCCGGTCCGCTCATGAAGTCGGCAGCGATCGCCTCACCGGAGGGCACGTGTTCGGCGACCGCGTCGAGCAGCCAGCGGATCTCGGCCTGTCGTTGAACGGGTGCGTGATACCAAGGATTCGAGTGGTTCGCGGCCCACACTGCGCAGAGCGCGAGCTGGATGCAGCACGCGAGCCCGAGGATCCAGGTGCCGCGAGGGATGCGTGAACCGAGCAGCGTGGCGAGAGCTGGTGCGAGTAGAGCAGGGAGGACGAGTGCGCGCTCGGCGAGCCAAGCTGCGAGCAAGGATGCCGCGAAGAACGCGATCAGTGCACTCTCCGTGCCGCTCGCCGTGCGGCGCACGATCGCGCGGACCGCGGCGACCAGACCCAAGACTCCCGCCAGCGACAGCATGCTCGCGGCGTGGCCGAAGCCCGGCGTCTCGAACGGACCTTGCCACATGAGGCGCACGTCGGGGGACAGACCCGCAGCGCTCGGCGGACGCAGGCCGAGATGCTCGAGCTTCGCGACGAGCAGCGCGAAAACGTGCGCGTGGGCTCCTTCGGCGACCGACATGCCGATCGCGACGACCGCGAGCGTGAGTCCGATTCCGACCGCGCGAGCGACACGCGCATCGCGCAACCGCCCGGCGACCGCGAGTCCGACCGCGACGGCCACGGGCAGCGAGTACACGGCGTCGGTCGCACGCAGGAACGGCACCGCTATCGCCGCGACGACCAGTGGAATGGCGACGAGGATGCCGCCGCGAAGCGCGAGCGGGTTCGTGCCCTTCCACGCGAAGCCGACGAAGATGACGAGCGCTTCGAGCGCGAGGAAGAACGCAGCCGCGTGCCAGGTCGCGAGGGCGGCCGCCGCGGACATGCCCACGAGGAGGATCGACGCGGGGCTGCGCACGCGGACGGCGCGCGCCGTGAGACCGAGATGGAGCGCGAACAGCGGCCAGAACGCGTCCTCGTCCACGAGCACGAACCCGACCGTGCGATGAATTGCCGGCGTCGCGGCCGCGAGCAGCGCCGCGAGGAGTCCAAGTCCGCGCGACCCCGACACCTCGCGTGCCAGCAGGTAGACGCCGACGAGCGCGAGCGCCATCGCGAGCGCTGCGACTTCCGTCGCGGTCACGTGCAGCCCAACGGATCGCCCGAGCAGGATGTGCGCCCAGGCCGTGACCTGGAGCATCGCGAGCGGGAAACGCGTAGCGACGTCGATCGTGTCCGGCTGCTCGAGCCGCGTGTCGTGCGCGAAATCCGCCGGGATCGAGCCGCCCGCTTCGACGATGCGCTCGAGCAGCGAGTAGAGGAGCGCCGGGTCGCTCTTCAGCAATCCGTCGGGACTGCGCGTGTCGAACTCCGAGTCACCGACCGCGAGCTCGACCCGGAACCAAGCCGTCAAGAGCACCAGGACGAGCAAAAAGGCCGCGACGAGTCGGCGGTCGAAACGCTCGGGCAGCTCGTCCTCCGCGGTCAGGGCTGCACGAGCGTCCATCGCCACGCATCATCCCCGCCGCGCTCAGCAGGTCAACGCGCCCGTGAGTCGTTCAATTGCAGAACGTCGCGCCGAGCCCGTTCGAGAGGTTGAAGCCCGCGCCGCCACCCGCCGGGTTGCGGTACCAACACTGGAAGTAATGCGTCGACCCGACCGTGATCGTCCCCAAGGCCGGGATCGTCGTCAGATCGACGTACCGCGACGACGTTCCGCTCCCGGTCGCGACTTGCGGCGGATTCAACCGCGCGATCACCCCCGTCACGCAGAGGAACCCGTTGCCGAACGGTGCTTGTGCTTGCGACGGGCCGAAGAAGTAGACGTGCGAGGCATTCGGCGGCAGTTGTGTGCACATGAGCGTGAACGCGTTCGCACCGACCGAGAGCGAGCCGCTCCAGCCGATCGTTGCGCCGACGCCGGTCGAGTTGGGAACTCCCACGCAGTAGTTCGCCGCGGAGGCCGTGCACGGCGGATCGAAGAAGATGCGCAGGATCGGACGTTCCGAGGGCATGGCGTTCTGTCGCGAATCGAAGCGCTTGGCCGTGGGGACGTCGTTCTCGTTCACGTTCTTCACGAGCCAGCCGAAGTTCGTCGACGGCGAGTCGAGCCAACTCTGCACGTCGGCGACGAGGGTGGGGCTGCTCCACACGTACGTTCCGATCTGATCGACCGGAGTCGTCGCGCTGGCCGTCGGTGCGAAATCGCCGCCCGGAGTCGTCCACGAGACGGTGTTCCAGAAACGCCACGACCACGTGGCATCACCCGGGGTCGCACCGGCACCGGAGCCTTCGCCGCTCGCCGCGTTCGACGTGCCCTCGCCCCAATCGGCGAGTGCTCGATGGAGGAGCACGTCGCGCAAGCCGGCGTTGGTCTTCGACATGGAGAGCGTCACCTCGGCTTGCGTGACCGTCGAGCCGGGCGGCAAGGCGAGAGCGACGTCGAAGCGCAGGAGTGCGCGGCGAACCTGGCCGAATCCGTTCGAACCGGCGAAGAAGAACTCGCCCGCGCCGTTGCTCTCGGATCCGGACTCCGAATACAGAGTGTTGTCCCGGTTGGCACCGATGGTGATCTCGCCCGCGGAGGTAAAGGTCGAGACGCAAGCGAGGGCGGGGACGAGGACCGCGGTTCGGATCGGGTTCATGGAGCTCGCTCAGGACGTGAGGACGCATTCAGTTTCGCACGGAATCAACCCAGCGGATTGGTCGACCCTGGCAATCTCGCGTTCCGACGACTCCCGTCGCGCGAGCGTAATGCCATACTCGATCCATGCTCCGAATCAGCGTCCCCCGGACCTTCCTCGTCGGGCTCCTCTCCACCGCGACGCTCGCGTCCGCACAGTCTCCGGTTGCTGCGCCCGTTCAAAATTCGCGCCCGCCCGCACTGCGGATCGACGGCGTCGAGGTCCCCGCCGAGGCTTACGCGCGTTGGCTCGTCCTGAACGTGGGCGAGCGGCAGGCCCGCGTTTTCGGGCGCGAGTACTTCGCGGTCGAGCGCGAGGCGCGCGCGCTCGGGGTCGAGGCGACCGAGAAGGAGTGCGCCCGTCGGGTCGACGCCGACATCGAGGAGCGCATCGAGAAAGCGTTCCTCGGTCGGAAAAGCGATTGGCTCGCGGAACTCGAGCGCACGCGTCGCACGGAAGCTGCCGTGCGCCTCCAGCGTGAAATCGAGGCTCGTCCGCACATCTTGGTCGAGAAGATGGTGGCGATCGACCGTGTCGTCCCCGAACAGAAGATCGAGCGGGATTGGGAGTTCGAGTACGGCCGCCTGGGGCGGAAGTACGAGCTGTCGATGACCAAGGTCCTCGTCGTGGTCCCGTCCGAGACGGGACAGACGCGCGACGCTTGGAACGCCGGTCGCGAGAAGGTCATGGCCGCCGGTCGAGAGAAAGCGCTGGCCGTCCGAACGCGAATCGTGGCCGGCGAAGAGTTCGGACGCGTTGCGCGCGAGACCAGCGACGACCCCGAGACGCGCGATTCGCGCGGCGTACCCGCGCGCGGCTTTTCTCACTTCGGGTGGCCGAGAAGTTTCATGGACGAGCTCGAGAAGCTCCCCGTCGGAGCGGTTTCCGAACCTCTCTTCGCGCGCGGCGGATGGTGGGTCGTGCGCGTCGAAGCGGTCCACGAAACACCCCTCGAATCGGTGCGTGACACACTGCGCGAGCGACTGGAGAAGAAGGGGCCCGAGCCCGACGAAGTGGCGATGGTGCTCGAGCGCATTCGCTACGCGACCGAGGTGCGCGTCCTGCCGACGATGTACGAGGACTCGGGCGATTCCGAACTCGCCGGTCCGAACCAACCGATTCTCGAGGTCGACGGCGAGCCCGTCGGTCGCGGCGAGTTCGCGCGTTGGCTCGTCGGCGTCCAGGGCGAAGCGATGATCCAGCGCTTCCTCGAGGACTTCGTGATCGAGCGTGAGGCCAAGAAGGTCGGGATCACGGTCACGAAGGACGAGATCGAAGCCCGCGTGCGCCTCCAACTCGAGGCGCGGATCGCGGAGGGTCACAAGGGCACGCGCGAGTCCTGGCACCTGTTTCTCGCGATGAACGGGCGGACCGAGGAGTCGTTCGTGCGCACCCTCGCCGAGCGCACGCGCACGGACCTGCTCGCGGAGAAGCTCTTGGTACGCGACCGGCAGGTGACGCCCGAGGACGTGAAACAGCGTTTCGCGAGCCAATACGGTGCGGACGGGGAGCGTATCGAAGCGCGTTGGATCGTCGTGCTGAACAGGGTCGAGACCGTCGATCCGGACTGGACGCGCGACGATCTCATCCGGGAACTCGTGGCTGCGCACGAGCGCGGTCGCGCGAACACGTCCGAGCTCGTGCGTCGAGCGCGCGCCGGCGAGGACTTCGCGCAGCTCGCGCGTGAGCACAGCGACGACGCGCCAACGCGCGAAAGCGGTGGTCTCCTCGTCGAGCGTTTCCGTGCCGATGTCTACCCGGAGGGTTTCGGAGCGGCCGTCGCAAACCTCGCGGTAGGGGAAGTCACCGACGCACTCGACTACGCCAACTCCTGGGCCACTTTCCAGGTGGTGAAGCGCCGCAAGGTGACGTTCGAAGAGGTGCGCGACGAGCTCGCGGCCGAACTCGCGACGCTACGCCCGAGCGGACTGCGGGTGAACGCACACCGGAACGCGTTGACGCAGAGCACGAAGCTCGAATTGCTCGGTGGACTCGCGCCGCGCTGATCGCGTCTAGGGGCTAAGCGCAGCAGGGCAGCGCAGTCGGTGTCTGGGAGTGCGTAGGCTCGATCTCTTGACACGCTCTCGCGACGCGTAGCGTCGTCACATGAATCTGAGAGCCCGTAAACTCGACTTCTTCACGGGCTCTCAGAGCGTGTGAAGAAATCACACGCTCTCGCGACGCGCAGCGTCGCCACATGAATCTGAGAGCCCGTGAACTCGACCTCTTCAACGGCTCTCAGCGGAGCAGCGGACTCCGCTCGCGCGCGAGTTCGTCGAGGAGTCGCCCCGGATCGGTCTCGACCAGCAAGTTGGCGCGATCACCCGGCCTCACGAACCCCTCGTCGCGCGCACCATCGAGGAACGCGAGCAGGGGCGCGTAGTAACCCTCGACGTCGAGCAGCCCGATCGGCTTCGCGTGGAAACCGAGCTGCGCCCACGTGAGGATCTCGAACAGTTCGTCGAACGTGCCCATGCCTCCGGGCAGTGCGACGAACGCGTCGGACAGGTCCGCCATCAGCGCCTTGCGCTCGTGCATCGTGCGCACGACGTGCAGCTCGGTCGCCAGCGAGTGTCCGAGCTCGCGCTCGGCCAGAGCTTCCGGAATCACGCCGATCGCACGACTGCCGGCGGCGAGCGTCGCATCGGCGACGATCCCCATGAGCCCCACGTTGCCGCCGCCCCATACGAGATCGATGCCGCGGGCCCCGAGCAGTGCGCCGAACTCGTGCGCGGCTCGGGCGTACGCCGGACGTGCGCCGGGCGACGAACCGCAAAAGACACAGACGCGTGAGATCCGCCGTGACACGTCGGACTTCACTTCGGGCCAGGCAACGCGGCCGGATCCTCGGTGAGCAGCAATTCGATCGTCGCGTCCTGCAAGTTCGCCGGGTTGTCGTGCCAGCGGATGCGCCCCTCGCGATCGAGAAGAACGACATCGGGAATCTTCTGCCCTCGTACGGTCGTCGTCGTCCGGCCTTCGTCCATGTACACGGGGAAGTGGATCGCGTTCGATCCGAGGAACGCACGCACGGACTCCGGCGTCTGGCCCTTGCTGTGGTCGACGATGCCGATCCAACGCACGCCCATCGGCTCGAAGCGCTTGGCGAGATCGAGCAGGAAAGGCCGCGCTTTTTCGCAGTTCTCGCACCACGTCGCGAAGAAGTAGAGGACGACGACGTCGCCACGGAGGTTCGCGAGCGTCGTGGCGTCGCCTTGGACCCACGCGCCCGTGGAGAGTTCGGGCACGGGCTTGTCGAAGAGCTCCATCATCGAGAGGTAGCGCTTCACGGCTTCGGCGTCCTCACCCTTCGGGAACTCGCGGGCATAGCGCGCGAGGTCGGTCCGCCCATCCGCGGTCTTCAAGAGATGGCGGCGCACGGCAGCGCGGCGCTCCAACGACTTCGGCAGGTACTTCGCGTCCAGAGCGAAGCGCTCGAGCCCGGTCCCGTACTCGCGCTCGGCGAGGACGAGATCGCCCGAGAACATCGCGACCGTGCCGCGCATGTACTGAGCTCGACCCGCGACCGCCGAAGTCGCGTGTTCCTCCACGACGGTGCGGAAGCGCGCCTCGGCCAGCCCGAACGCGCTCATCGAGTCCTGGTTGTTCTGCTGCAACCGTTGCCGCGCCCGTCCGAGCGAGAAGTGGCACACGCCTTCCTCGACGAGCGCTTCGACCCCGCGCGGCGTCCCCGGGAAGCCCTGTGCGTAGGCCGCGAACGCGCGTCCGGCCTTTTCGTAATCGGCCTTCTTCTTCAGGTCGTGCGCTGCGACCCAGGTCGAATCCGCGGGTGAGACCGCTTGAGGCGGCGCAGGGGTCGGAGTCGGTGTTTGGGAGGCCGAGAACGACGCACACGCGAACAACACGGGTAGGAATTGCATGTCGGGAACTTCGCGCTCGAAGCGCTCACCCCTACTGTAACCGGGTCACGTCCACATCGTCCGGCCGAACCTCATGCACTGCACTCGCATCGCCCTCTCGATCCTCGCTCTCGGTACGACGCTCGCTCTCGGCGCCTGTTTCATGTCGCGCGATCCGCGGGAGGTGTCATTGCGTGCGGACGTCCAGCGCTATCTGGATCGTTACGGTCCCGAGTACCAGCGGTTGTCCACCGCCGCGCAGGAGGCGCAGTGGAGTGCGCAGACGCGCATCGTTCCGGGCGATGATTCCGCAAGTCAGCGCGTGCGCACGGCCGAAAGCGCGCTCGCCGAGTTCACGGGCAACACGGAGAACATCGAACTGTCGCGCGCCTATCTGCGCCGCAAGCGCGAGCTGGCGCCGCTCCAAGTGCGCGAACTCGAGACGATCCTGCGCAAGGCCGGTGGGAACCCGCAGACCGCGCGTGTGCTCGTCGAACAGCGCATCGCGGCCGAGGCGAAGCAGACGGAGACGCTGTACGGATTCGCGTACGAGTTCGAAGGGAAACCGACGACGACGACGGAGCTCGACGCGATCCTGCGCGCGGAGACGGATCCCACGCGACGACTCGCTGCGTGGGAGGCTTCGAAGGCCGTCGGCCCGGCTCTGAAGGACGGGCTCGTGACGTTGCGACAGTTGCGCAACGAGGTCGTGCGCGCGCTCGGCTTCGCCGACTACTTCGCGTACATGTCGAGCGAGTACGGCATGTCGCCGAGTGACCTCGCGCAGCGCATGTTCGAGATCCAACGCGAGTTGCGGCCGCTGTACCAGGAGCTGCACACGTGGGCGCGTCACGAGCTCGCGCGACGGAATGGCACCGCGGTCCCGGACTTGATTCCCGCGCACTGGCTCCCGGATCGTTGGGGGCAGGAGTGGTCCGCGTTGGCGCCCGTCGAAGGTCTCGATCTCGACGCGGCCTTGCGCGAGAAGCCGCCGCTGTGGCTCGTCGAACAGGGCGATCGCTTCTACCAGAGCTTGGGCTTCGACCCGTTGCCGCCGACGTTCTGGGAGCGCTCTTCGTTGTTGCCCGTCGAGGCGGGAGCGGGGTTCTCGAAGAACAATCACGCGTCGGCCTGGCACGTCGATCTCGATCGCGACGTGCGTTGCTTGATGAGCGTCGTACCCACGGGCTCCTATTACGAGACGATCCACCACGAGCTCGGGCACATCCACTATTACGCTCAGTACTCGACGAAGGACGTGCCGTTCGTGCTGCGCGAGGGGGCCTCGCGCGCGTATCACGAAGCGTTCGGGTCTCTACTCGGTCTCGCGGCGATGCAGCCGCGATTCGTGGCGGCGGTCGGACTCGACGTGGGCGAAACGCGGCCCGATCCGATGCGTCTCCTGCTCCAAGAGGCGCTGAACTACGTCGTTTTCATCCCGTGGTCCGCAGGCGTGATGTTCGAGTGGGAGCGCGAGATCTACACGCAGGACCTCTCCGCCGACCGTTGGAACGAGCGCTGGTGGCAACTCGTCGAGCGGTATCAGGGCATCGCGCCGCCGAGTCCGCGCGACGAACGCTGGTGCGACCCGGCGACGAAGACGCACGTGAACGACGATCCGGCGGCGTACTACGACTACGCGCTCTCGTACGTGCTGCTGTTCCAGTTGCACGACCACATCTCGCGCAACATCCTGCGCGAGGACCCACGCGACACGTGCTACTACGGCCGCAAGGACGTGGGCAACTTCCTGCGCTCGATGATGAAGCCCGGTGCCACGGTGGACTGGATCGAACTCCTGCGCGAGAAGACCGGACAGCCTTTGTCCGCGCGACCGATGGTCGACTACTTCGAACCGCTCAGGAAATGGTTGATCGAGGAGAACCGCGGACGGAAGAGCACGTTGCCGGGGCTGTGATCGTCGGGGCGGAAGGTCGGCGTGATCACCGCACCGCGCAGGCCGCTTCGCGCGACACGAGTAGGCACGAATAGAGCGAGAGCACGAAGCGCGGCCTCGTGCTCTCGCAAAGGAACCCGGCGAATCCCCCGGCGAACCGGGGGCACGGATCCGCGGTGACGTGGCCTAGACCACGGCACTCCCCATCGCGGACATCGTGCCGGGATGAGCGTCGCGTCTGCCCGTCCCCACAGGCAGCCGAACGCTTCTCCTCCAAACAGCACTCGAGGACCCCGTCCCCACGGAGCCTCGGATGCATCTCCCCTTCATGAAACGCGGAGGCGGGGTCCCCGTCCCGCACATCCGCGCCGTCTCCGCACCCAGAGGGCGCGGAGAGCTCTCACTGCCCAACTGCATTTCTGCCGGATCCCGCGATCCGGCCGTCGGCTCCTCGCCGGACACGCTCTCTCGAGCGCGGTCCGCGAGGTAGTAGGGGCGAACGCCGCCTCCCTCGCTCCATCGACCGTCGAAGGCCCCTCCGCGGACGAGCGGACCGTCGGTCCACGCTCTCCGCACCTTCGTCGTCGTCTGATTCCCCGTGTCGTTCATCGCGGCGTTCACCGTGGAACTCGAGGGCCGCGACGAGAGGAAGGGCCGTCGCGTCACCGGTATGAACCGACGACGCGACGGGGCAAGGGAGGGAGAAGAAACATCCCCGATCCCAGACCTTCGAACCCGAGGCGGAACGAGTTCCGTCTGCCCCTCGGATGACGTCCGTGGAATCGGAGCGACGACTTCGGCGGCCCAGCCAGCCGCTCGCTTCGCAGCGAGACGGCCCCGTGACTTTGCGGCCCGACCTCTCGATCGGTGTGCCCTTATCGTGTCATCGTTCGGAGCGAGGGAGAGTACACAGGAAGTCGCATTCGGGCCACCCGCACGTGCGAATTATCGCGTGATCACGGGCAATTTCACGAACGTGCAACATGCGCGCCGCACAACTGCGCGCGAGCCGGAAGAGAGTTCGCTACTTCTCCACGAAGTCGTCGACGCGCACGAGCGATGCGGAACCTTCTTCCGCTCCGGGTGAGTGAATCGTCTCGAGCAAGACATGGATCGCCTCGGGGAACGCGCGCAAGAACATGTTCGCGTTGCCCGGCTCGTTCTCGAAAGTCGCGCAGACCTCGCCGTGGTACGAGCGGATGTCGAGCACCGCTTCTTGCTTGAACGTCGAGTCGTTCATCTCGAAGGACGGCTTCAGATGGAGCACGCAGCGTCCACGCCAGAACGGGAATCCCTGGTCGCGCAACGACCGCACGCTGCCGATCTCCATGCCGCCGACGTGACGGCCGGTGAGGTAGTAGATCAGCGCGCCGCGCGCATGACAGGCGTGCACGAACGCCGCGGCGCCCGGAACCGGCGTGTCGTGCGCCAAGTACTCGTCGCGAAAGAAGCGCTCGAACCAGAAGCCCTTGAGCGCCGTGAGGACGCCGGCCTCCGAGTAGCCGAACCGCAGCAAATCCTCGTGTACGTTCCAACCCATGTCGTCGAGCCCGATTCGATCGGCGACGTGGGCCAGATTCGGGTGCGCGCTCGCATTCGCGTTCACGAACTCGCGCAGGATCGCCAGGTTGCGCGGCGCGGTCGAGAACAGCGTCGAATCGAGGTCGAAGACGCAGATCGGCAAGCGCCCCTTCGCGAGGGCGGCGTCGATGAGCGGAAAGATGTCGCGGAGTCCTCGCGGTTGCATGACGGACGAAGGTAGCGGGGGATTCGCGCGCTTCCAGGGCGGGGCGGTTAGCCTGCGCGCGCCCCGCGGTCCGCGGCGCCCCTTCGCGCATGCCCATCTGGCTCGAGAAGTCCTATCCGATCCTGCTGCTGCTCGTGGCGGTCGCCATCGTGGTGTCGCGACTCCCGAAGGTCGACCTGGGGCACGACGCGCGTTTCAAGCGTCGACGCAAGCTGAACTGGATCGTCCTCGGCCTCACGTACTCGATCCTCTATTTCGGCCGCTACAACCTGTCCGCGATCGCGGGCGAGCTCGACCGGAGCGGCGTCCTCTCGCGCCGCGACTTCAACGAGATCGACGGCGTCGGATTAGCCGTCTACGGGATCGCGTTCCTCCTGAACGGACCCCTCGCGGATCGTTGGGGCGGCCGAACGACGATCTTGCTCGCCGCCGGTGGCTCGGCCGTGATGAACGCCGGGATGGCGTTCGCGATGGCGCATCACGCGCGCACCGCGTCGGATGGCGGCAGCGACGAGATGTTGAAGCCGGCGCTCATGTGGTTGAACGCGGCGAACATGTACTTCCAGTCGTTCGGCGCCGTCTCGATCGTCAAGGTCAACGCGGCGTGGTTCCACGTGCGCGAGCGCGGCGTGCTCGGCGGGCTGTTCGGCATCCTGATCTCGCTCGGGTTGTACTTTTCCTACGACTGGTCGCTGCAGCTTTTCCGGTCGTTCGGCTTCGTCGCTCCGATGTGGGTGCCGGCCGTCGTCCTGGGCGCGATGTTCGTCGCATCGTTCCTCGTCGTGCGCGATTCCCCGTCGAAGGCAGGACTCGTCGACTTCGACACCGGCGATGCGACGAGCGGGCAGCTCCACGCCGATCCGCTCAAGGTGGTCGTCAGAAAACTCCTCTCGCAGCGCGTGATCTGGATCCTCGTCGCGATCGAGTTCTGCTCGGGCTTCCTGCGCCAAGCCGCCATGAAGCAGTTCCGGCCGTACGCAGTCGCGCTCGATCAGAGCCAGTCGTTCGTCTACGAGAACTGGGGGATGCTCCTGTGCGTCGCCGGCATCCTCGGCGGCGTTTTTGCCGGCACGATCAGCGATCACGTCTTCGGTTCACGCCGCGGACCGGTGGCATCGATCCTCTACGCGGGCTTGCTCGCGGGCTCGATCGGTTGCTGGCTCCTGCTCGGGGATCCCAGCGTGGGTTGGTCGATCGTTTTCATGTCGCTGTGCGTGATCGGCGTGCACGGCATGTTGTCGGGCACCGCGACGGCCGACTTCGGCGGGTCGAAGAACGCGGGGGTCGTGACCGGGCTCATCGACGGATTCGTGTACCTCGGCGGAGCGACACAGGCCGCGGTGTTCGCGCTGTCGCTACCGGAAGGACCCGCCGCGAAGGATTCCGCGAACTGGATCGCGTGGCCGGTGTGGATGATGGCCGTCGCGCTCATCGGCCTGATCTTCTGCACGCGCGTGTGGAACGCGCGGCCGAAGGCGGGTGGGGGGCACTGACCGCGAGTGCTCCTCGACGCGGCAGGCTTCGAGTGGTCCCTCTTGAACACGGACACAGCCTGCGCGCTGGCCTACGCGGTTCCGGGTGTAGATCGTTCTCCATTCGGGAGCATGTCCTTGTCCTCCTTCCGCCAAGGCCGAAACGCCAGGACCAGTTCTCGCCTCGCTCGGACCTCGACTTCGCGTCGTTCGATCAGTTCGGCTGACTCCATTTCTGCAAGGTCTCGCTGCAGCGTTTTGTCCGACTTTGCTGCGTAGTCGGTCGCAATCCGTGGTGTCAGCTCTTTGACTTTGGAGATTGGAACGAAACTAGAGACCTGCCCCAGAGCGAGGACGAGTCGTCGTTGCCGTTCTTCATGGGCTCCCTTCTTCTCTTGGAACCGCTCGTACACGTAGTTCCGCCAAGTGACATCGATCTGTTGTTCACGAATCGTGCCGATTTGACCCCTGAGCCCGTCGACGAGTCCCTGAATCGCGTACTCGAGGAACGGGAGGATGTCTCCGCCGGTCTTGCTCGCGCGATCCAACTGCCGGTAGTACTCGCTACGAGTCTGGTTGTAGTGGTTGCTCAACAGGTGAGCGGCCGGAGTGGGAACCCCTGCTGCGAGAAGGATCTCGAACTCGAGGGGGCGCGCCGTGCGACCGTTCCCGTCGTCGAAGGGGTGAATCCACGCGAGATAGAGATGTGCCAGCACTGCCTTGAAGACGGCGAATGCGAACCCCATCTCCTCCGGACCCCGGAACGCGGGCCCTTCGAGCCATGCGCACATCTGGTCGAGCAGGTACCGGCAGTCCTCACCCGGCGCTCCACGGTAGACGCTGCCAACGACGACGGAGTCCGTCCGGATCTCTCCTGGCACAACCCCATTCTTGAGCGGTAGGCCATCCAGGACCTGCCGGTTGAATGCGCAGATGGTCGCTGTAGTCAGCCCGTCGCGCCCTTCCATGCAGTCCTTGGCAATGCGGCCGCAGGCGGTGACGATGTTGTCGATTTCCTTCGCGAGTTATGCCTTCGACTTGGGAAGCGCCAGTTCACCGTCGAGGTGCTTGAGCACCTCGCTCTCGGTCAACGTGTTGCCCTAGATCGCTGTGGTCGCGAGTGCTCCCTTCGCCAGGAACAGGCGGTGAAGTTGCTGCGCGGTCGCCGGCCGCAGCGGAACTCCCGCGAGATGGTCACACTTCGACCCAGCTTCCCCGAGTTGAATCCACAACCGGGGCGGAGCCTTCCGGAGATCCACCAGGAACGTGATCCAGGCGTGTGTCTTCTGATATGTCCGCAAGTTTGTCCCTCCTCGTGTCCGCGCTAAACCCTGTATCCCAGTACGTAAGCCAAGAATGTCCACGCCCGTGTCCCATCTGATGTCCGCCCAGGTGTCGGGTGGACCGTGGTTTGGAGCCCGACGTCTCGATCGGGGTCGCCAGGAATCAGATCGACTTGCGCGCCGCCGCGTGCACTGCCAGCACCCCGTCGAGCACGCGTTCGAACTCGTCGAGCTTGACCATGTTCGGTCCGTCGCTCGGGCTCTGATCGGGGTTCGGGTGCACCTCGAAGAAGACACCGTCCACGTTGCCCGTCGCGACCGCCGCGCGCG
>Ga0163149_10000683_pt1 | contig 44514 bp, 36 predicted proteins | sample OliLakLV19MP5G1_FD_148604 | JGI IMG/M metagenome (GOLD analysis project Ga0163149, IMG submission 148604) | Freshwater microbial mat bacterial communities from Lake Vanda, McMurdo Dry Valleys, Antarctica - Oligotrophic Lake LV.19.MP5.G1 | ecosystem: Environmental > Aquatic > Freshwater > Lake >...
GGCGGTAATCGTACTGTCGCAAGCTCTGCAAATACAGATTCAGACATTTAAGATCTAGTGACATTCAGCGACAGTCAAGCGGCAAATCTGTCTGACGCCAAGCGGCAAAAACCATTGTCGCTGATCACGAGTCTTTTCTTAACAGCTGCTTTGGCAATCCAGTTAACTATATGTTCAATTGATTACAAGCGCGCACCACATCAGGTGCAAGCAGGAAACGGATTGGTTCTGGTTATAGCACCGTATTTGGTGCCTAATAACGACTTTTCGCTTTAGTGGGCGAATTATCTCACGAGCGGGCCGACTTCGATTCTTTGAGGGCCTTAACTTGTGAGTCGATTTTCGCATCGGAAGCTGCCTTTTTTTCCATGCGCGCAGGATCTCCGAAATAGAAATCAAGAATATCTTTCACCGCTTCTTCCGGGGTGGACCATTCGTCTATAAAATCAGCCTCTCCCAGGTCTGGGATGCATTCTTGTAAATGGACTTGCCACTTGTCGTTGGTGAAAATAAACTTGAGCATCGGAGCGTCTATCTCAGGACACTGTGGGTTACCGTCGATACTAACGTATCCTCCAGTGTAGTCAGGGTGATTGTGACCCGGAGTTGTTACCGGCTTACACACCCAAACACCGCGAAATGCAGGTATATGGTGTGACACGTGTAACCCTGCCGCACGAAGTTGATCCAAAAATTTTCCATCGATTGTCATAAAAGCCTCAATGTGTTTCTAATCGACTTTACGATATACGCATCGACCGGTCCAAGCTTTTTTAAAGTCTGCTAGCTTCATCTCATACCGAGTTCCCTCATACGGATCGCGAATCTTCACTTCCCAATTAGCATTGGGTCCATCAACTATCACAGTATGCGGGCGTCCCGGATAATCTGTCCACGATCCTTCATGCAACTCGGCGAGCCAGGGTCCGCCTCTATCGAGGTCAGGTAAAACGGCAGGACCTGGCTTACTAGACCACTCCGTTCCCAATTCAGCCGGGAGCCTCAGGTAGTTACCTCGCACGATGTCAATGAGGTCCGTCTCTTTCAGTCGACCTCCCGAAAGCGTTTCGCCAACCGCGGAGACACATGAGTCACCAAATTTTTGACGAGTCACGTCAGGACAAAAGCGCTCATTTAAAACAGGCCAACAATACGGCTCGCGGACTCTCCCTAGATCAGTTCTCTGAAGGCGCCCAGTTCGCGCGTCAACTTGGAATTCGATTTCGCTGACGCTTTCGCCTAATGTTTCGTTGCTCTTTTTCGGAAGACTATCACCTGTCAGATCATCGGCCTTCGACATTGCGAAATAATTGTCTTTGGCAGCTACCTCTGTTGGTTGCAAACCGTCGAAAAAGCCCTTGGGCACTCCAGCATATTCGTGTCCTGCCACCAAGCCTTTGCTCTGCAAATAATCTAAAAGAATTTGCTTGGTTTGTGTTGCAAGTTCGGGAGAGATCTCAGCGGCTTCCTTAGTCGCTTTCAGTGTTTGTTTAATTGTATTGATGACTGCCAAATCGATTTGCGTGGCCGCACCAGCAGCGATTTGCAAAGCTAGTTTGCCGCCTTCGGCACTACCCTCCGGATTAACCAGTGCAAACATTGTTTCTCCAATCACATGTCCTTGCTCGCGATTGGACGATCGGGAATACCGTTCGCTGGCATTCATAATTGTGGTGCCTACTTTTTCAAGAGCGTGGTTAACCGCGTTGGGATCTTCTGCCATTGCGGTGATTGCCCCGCCAACTGCGTGAAAAAGTGGATCGTTTATTGCGTTTGGTTTGGATAAAAAGGTTGCGACCGTTCCATCAGTGAGCGCCTTCCAACCTAGTCCGACGGCGCCTTTTGTTTGTTCTTTCGCGAGGTTCAGGCCTTCACCAACACCGATCATTTTGTCTAATTCACCTTGAATATATTTGTTAAAACCCTCCGGATCACTCGCTCTTCTTCCTGCTGCTGTCGCGAAGTCTCCGAGCCTTTGATAGACAGATCTGGTATCGCGTACTTCTTCGTAATCCATTCCGAGCGAATATGTTTTGTTGTCGGCGAGTTTACCTGGTTTGTAATCAATCACGGTTCCAGTATCTTCGGCCGAACCATTCCCATGCTCGGACGACAAATCGACGATCTCAAACTTTCCTGCCTGCCCCTTCGCTTGCAGTTCGGCAACTTCTCGATCGCTCAATAATTCATGAGTAGCTGAGTGCTTTTGGCTGGTTCGTAAGGGTTCGCTCGCGGTTTCCCAATCAGTTTGCTTTGATCGCTCAGCAAATTGCGCAGCCTCAACTGTAGCGTCGGATGGCTTTGCTGTTTTAAGTGCCTCTGGTTTTTTCTCGACTTCGTCAGTCACGTCTAATGACTCCGTAGCTCGGCATGATTTCACTATACCCAAGCCACCTTAAACAACTGCGTCATTTAGTCAGTAACGAATAGAGCGGCCAACCAACTGCGCAGTATCGATAGGAATTTGATAATCAGACAAAATAATTTAGTCGTTTATAGTTTTAAAACAAAAAAATATGACACTAAATGTAGTGTCACAAAACTTGGACGCGAGTTAATTTCGAAGAATAAATTTCGAATTCAATAGATGAGGTCACCACTTTCGGTGCAATCAAAATTGTATCAAAAGACCCTTCCTATGGCATTGCTACACGAGCTTGCTCCATTTCCGCCAACCGCTTAACTTCCGTAAGTCGATGTTTCAACTTCTTCTGTGCCGTCATTTTGATAAATACTCTGGAGAACGGAACCCCGATATCTAGATTAGAGCTTAACTGAAGCACTGTGCCATCTTTGAGTGGAGTAAGTTGCCAGCATCCGTCAAGGGCTTTGAATTTATCGGATCTAACAAGCGTATAATCGATTCGTTTGTTGGGGTCTTCGACCTGACGCGTAACCGCAATAACGGTCCCGAGCATCGGAATCTTAAGGAACTTCTGCTCCAGCAATTTGATGTTTCCGTCATCCTGAATCACTTTACTATATTCAATTTCCGGATCTTGCTGGCGTTGAACGTGTAGCGCTTTCCATACCTGTGCTGGCGTCGCCTTAATAAACATCTCGCTGGTCGCGTATGTTCTGCCACTTTCGGGGCGACTTTCTTCGGCTCTTGCTGTCTGTGAAACTTGCATTGAGATAGAAAGCGAAATTATTGATACCGCGCTTATCAAGCGAGTCTTACACATAGAAACCGTCCCAGCTATTTTGCCAACCTTAGTGTTGCTCCTGAAGACGCAGTTGTGAAGAGGTTGTTCCGGTAAAGCAACCGAGAGAACTGTGTATGAAAGGTGGGCAAGTCGGGCAGAAGTGGTGCAGACGGCGCGCTTCACGCCGAGGGATATTCCTCTAAAACCATATGTAGTACCACATCGCGAGGTTTCAGCGTCGGACTCAACAGGCATGGCAGATTTTGTCAATTCGCAATCAGCCAGCGATCATAAAAACGAAAGAAAAAGATTCGTTGGCATTCACAGAACTTGTGTGATAACTTTTGTCCGAAGCCAACCCACATGATTACAGGTTGTATGAGAATACTTCTGGTCGACGACGATATTCGAATAATAAAACCTATAAAAGAAGATCTTGAGCATCAACAATACGTTGTCGATCTCGCTTTTGATGGTCAGGAAGCCTGGGAGCTCTGCAGTTGCGAAGAATATGATTTGATCGTTCTCGATTGGATGCTTCCAAAGATCGACGGAATCGACCTGTGTCAAAGACTTCGCCAACGTGGATTTACCGGCACTATTCTCATGCTTACCGCGCGCGGAGAAAAAAATGACAAGCTCAAAGGTCTTGATTCCGGCGCGGACGACTATATAGTGAAGCCTTTTGACATCGACGAACTTGGCGCGAGGATACGCGCGCACCTGCGTCGAATCAACCCGTCCGCCGCTCAAAGTGTGACTGTCGGCGATCTTAGTGTCGATTTACGAGCATGCACGATCAGCTACATGCAAAAAAGAGTCGAAGTCACTCCGACGGAATATCGACTGTTAATCACATTCTTGAAGAATCCAGGGAAAACATTTAGTCGTCGCGAATTGATTGAAAAACTCTGGCACTTTGACGATGCGCCGACGGAATCCGCTATCAAGAGTCACATCAAAGGTATGCGTCAAAAACTCTCACTGGCGGGCTGCGACAAAAATATTGTGGAAACTGTGTTTGGATTCGGTTATAGACTGGCCGCAATCGAGCATGAAAAATAAAATCGAAACGCGACTGGCGCTCTATAACATCGCTGTGTTCGCATCTGTTTTGATCGCGTTCTCGTCAATTCTATACTTTGTTGTGCGTGATGGATTTTACGCAGACTTGCGTTCGCACCTCCAACAAATGGCAGATGGAGTCGTATCCTCGATTGATTACGAGCATGTCGACAAAGAAACGCCACTCCCCGACTTAATCGTCAGTGAATTACCCGCGTCCGTGTCTCAATCGCTAATGGATTTGAGACTGCAATGGTTTGACAAAAACGGAAAGCTTTCAATCGAAAAGGGCACCCTGGCGCTTGATATGCCGCTCAATAGAAGCGGTGGATACGAGTATCAAGACTCGCCCCGAGCGATGGTTTTTACCAAATCTGTTGTTGTTGAAAACAAGCTGTTAGGCTACGCGCGAGTGGCACAGCCATTGGCGAATCTTGATCGTTCAATGGATCACATCAAGCTCGGTTTGTTTCTCGGCGTGTTTTTTGCAAGTGCGATAAGCGGTGTTGGAATTACGCTTCTGATTGCCAAGTCGATGCAACCGCTGCACGCGAATATTGCACGGTTGAAACAGTTTACAGCTGACGCCTCTCACGAGCTCCGTACACCAATCGCGGCCATCAATGCCAACAGCAGCGTCGCCTTAAAATACTCCGATGGTATGCGTGATAGCGACCGCGAAAAATTTGAGATGATCTCTAGCGCCACAAACCAGATGGGGCGACTGGTCAACGACTTGCTTCAACTCGAACAAGTTGAATTTTTGAGCGGTAATCATGCGCCCAGTCGCGAGGTAGCGGTGATTCTAAACGAAGTTAGAAAAGTGCTCGCCTGGCTTGAGCAAGATAAAGGCATTGAAGTCATGCTCGAAGCGGAATCGGATCTTTACGTCGAGGCGGATGAGGAAGATTTGTGCAACGTTGTGCAAAACCTTCTGGAGAATGCTTTGAGATACACGCCCCCCGGCGGCCGTATAAACATGTCTGCTGTTCGTGACCGCGCCAACATCACGATAAAAGTAGCCGATACCGGAATTGGTATCAGTGCCAATGATTTATCAAAAGTTTTCGACCGCTTCTGGCGCGCCGACAAAGCGCGCTCACGAGTTGCGGGCGGCTATGGGTTAGGACTTTCGATAGTGCAGTCCATTGTCACGCGATTAAACGGCACGATCAATGTCGAAAGTGAGATTGATATCGGCTCTACTTTCATCGTTCAATTGCCATCTGCAAAGCGGTAGCCATCGCTGTCTTTACCGGATCTGCACATCTGTGAGTTAGGATCAACCCGTACTTAGAGATTTTCTTCAGTCACTTGAGGCAATCCGAAAGAGTCGCGCAAGAACGCCACCCAAATAGTAGAAGTATTACTCTTATTTTGACAGTCTTGCAGGAGGAGTAGAACTCATTCGTCCGCGAACGTAATCTCCTCTTCAGCTTTCTCATTGGCTTTAAAAATGTCCAGGGTCATTTGTGTTTTTTCAGTTTTAGCAATGGTAGCGATTCTAGCGCTGCCTGCCTCCGCCGAAACTCAGCCGGCATTGCGTCCACCGATCGACGCTCAGACGAAAAATCGTGACGCAAAAAAGATAAGTCTTTCTCTAGCATTGAATGAAGGTCTGACGAACAGCCCTCGAACTGCCGCTGCACGAGCGCTTTTGGGAATTACCAAAACCAATCTCACGCAAGCCAATGTTTTGCCGAATCCGGGAGTCTACATCGACAACCAGTATCAGTTTACTTACAAACTTGGCGCTTCCATGATAGTGGAGCCACCATGGCGCATCGTTTTCAGAAGAGCTGCAGCTAAAAAGCAAATCACACAAACCGATTTGGAAATCAGTCGCACGTTATGGTTGTTTCGTGGCGATGTTCGGCGAGCTTATGTAGAAGCAGTGATTGCGCGGGAGATGACGACTCTCCGCAGGCAACTGCTCGACATAATGAGTCGAGTCTTATCGATTGCTAAAGATCGTTTTACCTCAGGTGACGTGCCAAGGCTTGACGTTCGTCGCGCTGAATTAGCGGTGATCCAGGCTGAGATTCAAGTCGAGCAAGCCGACATTCTGGTCGTACAAACAACCGAGCAGCTAAATGTTTTACTCGCTCGCGAAATTTTGGATGGCGAACCTCAGTCGCTATCATCCGTTACCGATGATTTATTGAGCGAAGCTGCAGGTCTGGGATCGCAGCAGCAATTGGTAGCCAGAGCAATGGACAACAGACTGGAACTTAAAATCGTGGCGCAACAAAACGTGGTTAACAGCGCGAATTTAAAAGTTGCGCGAGGAAATATTTTGCCTGCTCCTCGTTTTAATGTTGGAGGCATGAAGGAAGATCGTATCAATAGTCCATTGAACCGAACGACTGTTTTTTTTCAATCCCTAATTGATCTACCGGTTCTGGACCGTCAACAAGGAATAATTGCCCGAGCCAAAGAGACTGGCAAACAACTAAATTTCGAATCTAGTTCGCAAAAGAACATAATCACTGCTCAGGTCCTACTCGCTTATCGTCGCTTACAAAGCGCCCTGGCACGCATTGAAAAGTACCAGAGGCGGGCTCTGCCAGTCTCTGAAAGGATATCGACGGCCGCCGATTTGAGTTATCGCATCGGACAAACCGATATCAACAGTGCGCTTGTGGCGCAACAAGAAAACATTTTGGTTCGTACTCAATACCTGGATTCACTGCTTGCGTATGAGCTGGCGATGAACGATCTGGAGCAAGCCGTTGGAATACCACTACAGTAAATTACTACTAGTGCCTGTCGCTGTTGTGTTGCTACATGGCTGCACGATGGAGCACTCTGTGATTGAGGATCCGAAGACCGAAAGTGCATCTCCAGCACCTGAGCCCGAATCTGAAGAGCACCAGGTGCAATTGCAAACTATGCGCGTTAAGCGAACGAATGTGCCGACAACCATTAATTTCCCTGGCAAAGTCAGTGCTCTTCCCGATCACTCAGTTTCTGTCAGTCCGAACATCGCAGGCAAGATTTCGCGGGTCACGATTGTGCCGGGGCAGCGGGTCTCGAAAGGTCAGTTGATTGCAATCCTGGATGACCAGCAATTGTTAGCCCAACATCAGCAAGCCTCTGCACCCCAAGAAGCGGCACTAAATGCGGTGGCGCAAGCGAAAATCAATCTTGATCTGGCGCAGAAGAATTTGTCACGCAGCGAGGCATTGTTCGAAAAAGACATCGTAGCTGAGAAAGACGTAGTCTCGGCGCGCAGTCAAGCATTGCTAGCGAAATCACAAGTCGAAGCAGCCCAGGCAAAGGTCGCAGAAGCGAAACTTGCGCCGGCACATATTGCCACGCAACTCGCTTTCACCAAAGTCTACAGTCCTTTGTCAGGAGTAGTGGCGAAACGATTTCTCAATGTTGGCAGCGCCGCAGATCCGACCACGCCTATCGCTCATATAGTCGACTTGAACAACGTCATAATCGATGCCAGTATGCCGGCCGATTCGTCGGTCGATCCTCAGGTTGGACATACCGCCGAAATAACTACAGTGGCGGAGCCCGGCGTTAAGTATAAAGGGCGCATCAAATCGATTAGCCCCACGGTAGATCCGACAAACAACACTGTTTCGATCGAACTGTTGGCGAAAAACGATCACGGACGTTTGAAGGAAGGGCAGCAAGTCACGGTTACAATCACGACAGCCTCATCACAGGCGGTTCTTGTTCCGGAAACCGCGCTGACTCCCAGTCAGGAAGATCCTTCCGACGTCAATGTGTTAGTGGTACGGGAAGGAAAAGTCAAATTGACTCCGGTGTCAACCGGCACCAAACATAACGGGCAGGTGCCGGTTCTAAAAGGACTCGCCAACGGCGACGAAATTGTCAAATCCGGAGGCTATGGTATCCCTGATGGTGCCGTATTAGACCGAGGTCAGAAAGAAAAATGATCGTTGGTCTAATGCAATTACTGATGAAGCAGAGCCGGGCCATGTATTTTATCCTGGTGATGATCACCGTATTTGGTGTCATCTCGTTTCAAACACTTCCCAGCGATGTGTATCCGGAATTGGCCTTCCCTCGAATTGCCGTGATCGCGACCGTCGGTGATATGGAACCTGACCGGGTTTTGCTCACTGTGACGCGACCGCTTGAAGAGGCGGCTACACAAGTTTATAAAGTGCGATGGATTCGCTCAAAAACTATTCGCGGTGCCAGCGAACTGTCTGTTGAGTTTCAGCCGGGCACTGATATGAATTTTGCCTGGCAGCAAATGCAGGCACGGATAGCCGAGGTGCGAACTTCTCTGCCTCCGGCGACATCCATGATTGTTGAGCCGGTCACTCCTGCTATTTTCCCGGTGCTGAACTACAACATCACGTCAGAGAAGCTGTCCCCGAAAGAGTTGTACAACGTCGTCAGATACGAAATTGAACCTCGAATAATACAGGTGCCAGGTGTTGCCCGTGCGATTACTCAGGCAGGAAATATCCCCGAAATAGTGGTGCAAACTGATCCAGAAAAACTGAAAAGTTACCGGCTAACCGTTTCCGATGTTGCCAATGCAATCTCGAGGACCAACCAGGTTGACGTTCTTGGGCGCCTGGACCGACACTATCAGCAAAGCCTAGTTGTCGGTCCAGGCGAAGCAAAACGCCCGGAAGATCTTGGTGGTCTAGTCGTCTCACGTATCGGCACAGAGCCAATATTCGTCAGAGATATTGCCACCGTATCTGATGCCTACCGTGATCCTGTCAGCATTATCAGTGCAAACGGCAATGAGGGAATTGTTCTAAATATTTTTCGCCAACCAAGCAGCAACGTAGTTGCTGTCTCAGATGGAGTGGCATCCGAACTGAACAAGATGAAGAGCAGTCTCCCCTCGGCAATCAAGATCAGCAAAGCCTACGATCAGTCGAGGTTAGTGCGTCAAGCGCTTGAGTCGATTCTCGATGAAATCGGCATCGGCATTTTGCTAATCGTAATTATTCTGTTTCTTTTTCTGAGGTCGTTGAAAAGTACGCTAATAGCCGCAATCACCATCCCTTTGTGCGCGGCTGCATCGTTCGTCGCGATGGCCTTGCTAGGTCAGAGCCTGAACCTGATGTCGCTTGGTGGAATGGCTATTGCACTTGGTCTGGTTATAGACGATGCGATTGTTATTGTTGAAAACATGCATCGTCAATTAGAGAAGGGGCTTCCTCCGCAGGCCGCGGCCACTGCTGCAGTAAGTGAACTTGCAGCACCGGTCACGAGTTCAACGGCCACTACTCTTGTGGTTTTTCTACCGCTGGGGTTGATATCAGGTGTAACAGGACAATTTTTCTCTGCTCTCACAATTACACTGGCAACGGCTGTTGCCTTTTCTCTGGTGCTCGCTTTATTCGTGATACCAATCATGAGTGCGCAATGGATGCGGTCGGCCAACGAAAATCGGAAAGTAGAAAGCCAACCACGTTTGACGAAAACAAACTGGTATCGGAATCTTTTAAAAGGCATTCTTCAGAAACCATTCTTCTCCGCTCTTGCAGCAGTTGCCATTCTCGGGGCTGGAGTGATGCTCTATAACAAGGTCGGAACTGATTTTTTGCCTGAAATGGACGAAGGCAGTTATGTGTTGGATTATCTAATGCCTACTGGAACTTCACTACCGCAAACTGATTCAGTCTGCAAACGCATCGAAGCAGTATTGGCGGAAACTCCTGAAGTAGCTGCATGGACACGAAGAACCGGAGCAGAGCTCGGACTGTTTGCCACGCAACCCAACACGGGAGATATCCTGGTTATCCTGCGCCCTCATGGCGAGCGAAAACGCACGACCTCAGAAGTTATGGACGAGCAACGCGAAAAGATCGCTGCAGCAATTCCTGAAGTGGAAACTGAATTTCATCCCATTCTTGCAGATCAACTCAACGATTTAGCCGGCGCGGGAAACCCTGTTGAGGTGAGAGTTTTCGGTGAAGACCCTGCGGCAATTCGAACTACCGCAGAAGCCGTTCACGAAAAAATGCTCAAGATTAAGGGACTCGTAGACGTTGCGCTGACCAGTCAGGATTTCTCACCACAGTTCAATGTTGAAGTAGATCCATGGCGGGCAGGTAAGCTTTCACTGAATCCGCTAGATGTCACAGATCAAGTAAAAGATGCAATTCTGGGCCGAGTCGCAACTCAATTAAAAGAAGGAGACAAGTTTGTCGACGTGAGAGTTCGTTTGCCGGATGCAGTTCGCTTCGACTCGGATCGTATCGGCGAGCTTTCCATCATCGGGAAGAATGGCGCACTGCTTCCGCTCAATTCTGTTTCCGAGGTTAAACAGACTCGCGGTGAAACCGAAATTCTGCGCGAGCACCAGAAACGGTATGTAGCTGTGGAGGCCAGTATCGAGGGGCGAGACCTTGGCTCCACAATCGCGGAAGTTAAAAGGGAGCTCAGCCAAATCCAGGTTCCCCAGGGTGTATCAGTGAATGTGGGCGGCATCTACCTCAGCCAACAAGAGACGTTTTCTCAATTGCTATTTGTGTTGTTGCTTGCCACCACATTGGTTTATCTGATGATGGTGATTCAATTCCGATCGTTTCGCCAACCATTGGCAATTTTAGTTGTGCTTCCACTTGGATTGCTTGGCGTTGAATTAGCTTTAATTGGCACGGGCACACCGTTGAATGTATCTTCATTCATGGGACTCATTCTGTTAGTAGGACTGGTGGTAAAAAACGGAATCATTTTGCTTGAGTATGCAAATCGTTTGCACCATGAAGGCATGTCACGAGACGAGGCCCTTGTCGAGGCCGGCACGGTGCGATTTCGCCCAATTATGATGACCACACTTTGCACAATACTAGCTCTGGTGCCCTTGTGGCTGGGTCACGGGGCGGGCGCGGAACTCCATCGCCCGCTTGCTATAACAGTAATTGGAGGTCTGACATTATCGACCATTTTTACGCTGATTTTCGTTCCACTGATGAGTAGATTGCTTCAGCCGCAACTCCGCTGAGCTGAAACAAACCAGGAAGCGTCAGTTCAAACGGACACCGCAGCTGGTGTCATTACGTCGAAGTCAGCGCAGGTTTATTATGATTCAAATTTCAAAAGAGACTAATCGAACCTTTGCAACAAAAGCAATCGGAAGCACTTCATAACCGCTTGAGTAATGTTACTTGTAGCACATTCGCTCGCGCATTTCGCACAAACGTTAGTACACTCAGTGCACGGATCAAAGAACCGCTCAGCGGCCTCCGGCTACTTAGAAGCGCCGGCGGTGAGAGTCTTCTTACTTGCGGGCTTTGGGCGGAAAACAGCCCTCATAACTTCGACAGCTTTATCGCATTCTTCTTTGGTGTTATATCGACCAAGCGACAATCGCAACGATCCTTTGGTTCGAGAACAAGGTAATTGCAATGCGCTCAGGACATGCGACGGTTCGATCACTCCGCTGTGACAGGCAGAGGCACTCGATGCGCACACACCTTTCATATCGAGCTGCATGACGAGAGCTTCGCCTTCTGCATTCTCAACAGTGATGCTGACGTGTCCAGGCAATCTGCGATCCAGATCGCGAGTTCCGGTGATTTGAACGCCCTCAATTTGACTCAGTTCAGCAATCAAATATTGCGCTAATTCTTTCAATCTTGAACAGCATTCTTCCAGGTCGAGACGAGCCAACTCTGCGGCTTTCCCAAGAGCAACCACGTTAGCCAAACCTTCCGTACCAGGGAGCAATGCTTTCTCTTGTCCGCCACCAAATGTGATGGGCATGATGTTGACGCCTTTGCGCAAAAACAATCCGCCGATTCCTTTTGGCGCGTGGAATTTATGACCGGAGATGGACAAAGCGGACACGCCTTGTGCGGAACTCAGATCGATTAAAACCTTGGCCGAAGCTTGAACGGCGTCAGTGTGGAAGAAAATTTCAGTGCCGTGTTTTGCGGCTTCTTCCATTACCACTTGTCCTAATTCAGCAATCGGTTGGACGGTGCCAATTTCGTTATTCGCCCACATCACGCTGATGATGCTGGTTTCCTTCGTGATCGCTTTTCTCAAATCTTCAGGATTGAGAAATCCTTCTCCGCAAACGGGAAGGTACGTAACTTTCCAACCTTCAGCTTCCAAAAGTTTAGATGGTCCCAACACTGATGGATGCTCGATTTGCGTCGTGATCAGATGCTGTCCCAATCCGTTCGCTTTGACGAAACGCGCGCGTCCTAGAATGGCAACGTTGTTGCTCATCGTTCCGCAAGGACTGAAATAAATTTCTGTAGGCGAGCAACCCAAGAGGTCTGCAACTTGTTTGCGAGCGTGAGAAATTGCTTTGTGCGAATTTCTGCCGAAGGAATGGATTGAGGATGGATTACCGAACTCTTCCATCAGATACGGCATCATCGCGTCGACGACTTCTTGTCGAACTTTCGTCGTCGCACTGTTGTCAAAGTAAATGCTCATGACTGGCTTCACACACTCCTGGAGCGAATACGTAACGGGTGAAAAGCACCGTTATTCACGCTTAAACTATCGAAATGGTAGCATGCTCTTCTTGTTCAGAGGCTTTCCGAAGAGGCATATAATCGAACGTCTTGTTGACATCACGATCTTATCACGAGAGATCAGCCTCCCAAGCCGATCCCGTTCAATCGAAAATCGAAGAGCAAAAATCACTGCGAGGTAAGGTGATTCTCAGAATTATCCTTCTATTAGCGATTGCTATAGTCGCGGTAGTGACCAATCTCTGCACAGGCGATGTCAGCATCGCTCCATCAACGGCTTTCAATGCGGTTTTCGCCCCGGATAAAATTCCGGCGGATCAGGCGTTCCAATTAGAAATCATTCAGCAGATTCGATTACCTCGTGCTCTGATTGCGATGGTGGTCGGAACGGCGTTGAGTGTGGCCGGCTATCTTTTGCAAAGTCTTTCGCGAAACCATCTGGCAGACCCGTATCTCACAGGCGTGTCCAGTGGCGCCGGAGTCGTGGTTGCTGTTGCGGTCGCTAACAGCGTCAGTTTCGAATGGGTGCCGCTCCTCGCGTTCCTTGGCGGTCTTCTGGCAAGCGTCATCGTGGGCGGCTTGGCGCGCACCTCAAGAGGCTTCTCGGTCACCCGCCTCTTGCTTGCCGGCGTCGGCTTGTCCACAATTTGCGGCGGCATCATCACGCTGGTCGTCACCCTCGGTGGCGATCCGGTGCGCTCGCAAGGAATCTTTTTCTGGCTGGCAGGCGGCATCAGCGGTCGCACCTGGGGCGAACTAATTCCAGCCGCGATCTATACATTAATAGGTTTAGTCGCGACATTTGTTTTATCAAAACAAATTCGAATGCTCTCAGTCGGCACAGAACAAGCAAGAGGTCTCGGTGTCAACGTCGACCTGGTTCAGTGGGCGCTGTTGTTCGTCGCCGTGCTTCTCAGCGGCGCAGCGGTTTCCGTCAGCGGCATCGTGGGATTCGTCGGCTTGGTCGCGCCTCACATCGCACGCAATCTCTTTGGTCGAGATGAGCGCGCGCAAATCTTTGCTTCGGCATTGATCGGCATGGTGCTCGTTCTATTCAGCGATCTGTTGGCAAGAACGCTGGTGGAAGGACAAGAACTCCCGCTTTCCACCTTGCTTTCGCTTGTGGGCGGCCCGTTTTTCCTCTTTCTGGTTTCAAGACAAAAATCCGAGAGTGTCTAAACCAATGCAAATCGACGCACCAAATACAGTATCAGCCACCATGCAATCGCCATCATCGAAAAATAAACTGGAAGCAATCGGTTTAAAAGCCGGTTACGATCTCAACGCCGTTGTCGTAAACATAAATCTTTCAGTCCAACGCAGCAAAGTTACTGTCCTTGCCGGTCCTAACGGTTGCGGCAAATCGACGGTAATCAAAGTCTTGGCACGTCAATTGAAACCTATAGAAGGATCAGTTCAACTCGACGGCGCCGACGTGCATTCTATGCCGGGAGAAACCTTCGCGAAAAAAGTCGCTTATGTGCCACAGTCAATCGATTTTTCAAACGAACTCACCGTTGAAGAAGTAGTTCGCCTCGGCCGAAACCCGCACCAGAAGTGGTGGTCGTGGACAGAGTCGGAAGCTGATGCAGAAGCGACTCACGCGGCAATTGCTAAAGCCGGTTTAAACGGTTTAGAAAAACGACCGTTCACAAATCTCTCGGGCGGCGAACAGAAGCGCGCCTTAATCGCCACAGCACTCGCTCAAGAGCCTGCATTCATCTTGATGGACGAACCAATTGCGCATCTTGATTTTAAGCACCAACTTTCACTCTTATCGCTTATCGCTGAACTAAAAGAAAAATCGATTGGCATCCTTTTAGTTCTCCACGATCTAAATATGATCGATCGAATTGCCGACGAGATAGCGCTGCTTCTCCCTCAATCCGACAAACCAAGCGAAGTCTATGCCATCGGTCAGAAGGATGAAATCCTCAGCCCGGAGAACATCGCAACAGTGTTCGACGTGAGTGTTTCCATCTTCCCTGATTCTTCGAGCCAGGGACGTCACTTTTCAATCGAAGAAAAAACAAAAGCGAATCGTACCTAAGAAACTGCTCTGACCGAACGACTCAAACAAAAACGGGGAGTGCCGCGCCCCGTCTTCGAAATTCGTGAATACCAGTGTCCGACTTCTTATCGTGACCGGCGCGATTGCTCTCTGGCTCTTGAGTACGCATCCTGGAACCGCTGACGGTGCGCATCCGATCTGCTCTGGTTCCGTCCCTGATTGTAATCGCCTTCGTATGGTGTGGAGCGATATTGACAATCAGGGGTGTATCGGTTGTTGCTGCCTGTGTCAATTAGGGCTCGAATATCGATGTCGGGCCGGCCGCCTTGATTCCAGCCGCCACGCTCGTAACCGCCGCGATCATAGCCGCCACGATTGTTACCGCCAATACTGAAAATGCCACCGATTTCGAAACCGCCAATCTGCAAACCACCACCACCGCGGTTACCGATTCCAATACTGATGCGAGGCTCACCGCCATGAGGCGGGAAAAATGGGGGCGTGCGGTAACTTCCATGGTCGTACCGAGGATTTCCACGACTGTGACCAAACTCGTACCGAGGATTCCTATATCTATGATCGTAATCGCGATCGCCAATGTCAGCTCTAATGACTACATTGTTTTGTCCACGTCTGAGCGCATGAAAGGTGTCGCCGTTGTGATCGAAGTAAGGACGCTGTCCGAGTCTTCCTTCACCATAGTTATAATCCGGATAATTCGTTCCGACATAATCGCCGCCATCCTCAACGCGAGCAATGCGAGGATCTCGTCCATCCGCTCCGGGATAAACAACAGTCAGGTTCTCAACACGCTCGATGTTCACATCGCCACTACCGCGCGGAAGTAGCTGTCCATCAACATAGACTTTAGGGTCGGATGGAGACGCCACTACTCGTTCACCAGGCGGTGGGTACGCTTCGTCGAAGAGCGCGCTGTTCTGCACAGCAGTAGTATCGGTGTCGCTGTCGCGCTCGACGGTCCGTGAAACGTCGTTATATGGCTTACTGAACTCACTTTCAGTGTCGTTAGGTACTGCGGTTGGTTTTGAATCCCGCCCCGGTGCATCACCCATTAGCTAATCTCCCTGACCTTTACGGACCTTCCCAGTCCTACATCTATAGTGACTTTTGTGATATTGGACTGTCAATGGGAATTATCCCCATAAGCCTGTGACATAGATGTGAAACCAGTACGCCGTTTCGAGTTTTTACAATTAATTCTGCAAGTGGTGACTAATCCACCCTACCGCTGTTCCTGAGTCATTTATACCCGGATAGTCGTTTGATAAATCGTTGGCACAAAATCGCAAATCGCCAGAGCAGGACGGCAAATAGAGCCTTTCGGCTTGACATCAGCCGGGTTGAACTTTCGATATTTCGTCAGCCCGGCCAAAACGTTCACAAAATCAAAACGCTCTCAGCAGCAAAAACTTTTCCAAGCCAAAATTACCGAGAAAGAAACCAGGAGCGGCATTACTGCGAAGCGATTCAATGCAACGCCAGCCAACACGAGGTATTAGAACGCGCAAAATGGCGAAGCGATCTAATCACGACAAGTCGACTCGAGCATTCCAACGCTAAATCCGCCAGCCACCACAGGCAGTGCCTGCATCGAAAGCTAAATTTTAAATCACGAAAACAAAGCCAGAACTTTTGGCCCGAACACCAGCATTCCAACAATCGCAGCAGCGAACGACACGCTGAGAACAGCGGCAGCGGCAGTATCTTTCGCGCAACGAGCAGCGTAGTGATACTGATTGTTTGTCGATATATCGACTAAATGTTCAAGACTGGTATTGATGAACTCACACGCAATCACGAGCGACATCACGATAATCAGAGCCAACCAGCTCATCATATCGATCTTCCAGGCTACACCGGCGATGGTGACAGCAACACAGAGACAGAAGTGAATGCGCAGATTGCGCTGGTCGCGAAGACCAATCGCAACACCGTGAAAGGCATGGTAAAAGGATTCGACCAGATTGCCGGCGCGACCGGATTTACGCTGCCAGCTAGCCGGGACAAGCGCTTGCGGCACAACATCGAGTTTTGCCGCCTGGCGTCGTTCCTGCAAGGAAGCGACATTTCTACTTTTTGCCCGAGCTAACCGCTCTTTACGTTTCGCTTCCGGACTTGGATCACTCATTCGAGTTTTCTCCTGGTCTACATACTCTAATGAATCATATGAACCGCCTGCGCGTCCCTTGATTCGTCTAATCAACCTTTACAAGCCTTATAAATACGAGGGGTTGGTATGTTTCCTGGATATCCATTGCGCTCAAAAATTTAGTTTAACGGTCCCGGAATTTGCCCACCAATTCCATCTTACATCCGCGGGAAGCCAGCGGCCTTGAGAATCTTGCGCTGTCTTCCGAACATTTCTTTCTCTTCGTCCCTGGTTTCGTGGTCAAAACCGAGCACATGCAGCATGCCGTGCGCGATCAGAAAGGCTAGTTCGCGCTCGAAACTATGTCCGTAATCCTCAGCCTGTCTAATCGCTGTGTCCATCGAGACAATGATTTCGCCCAGTTCATAAGGCAATGATTTCTCCGGGATTTCAGTTTCCATCGGAAAGGACAAAACATCAGTCGGCTTATCAAAACCGCGCCAGAGCCGGTTCAATTCCCGAATTTTCTTGTCTGAAACCAGCACGAGACTAAAAATGCCGCGTCCTTCAATCTGCTTTATCTTTCGCGCGCTTAACCATTTGCACGGATTGTCCGTCAGGTTCAGGCAAACTTGCTCGGCCAGGTCTTCGGCCATACGGACAACAGAGGCAGAGTCTACCTTATGCTTCCTTTGCCGATTGGAGATTGAAACCTTAGGAGCCATTGAACACCTGCCTGCGCCTTACTTTAGATTGGGGCCGTTACGTTGCCGCCTCTGAATCAAACTTGTCGATCCTGCCAGCGTACGCACGGCGGCTCGATTCCCTTCACAACCCGTTTTGCCGCTCACCCCGAACTGCACTTCGCTTAACGTGATTGTTGTCCGAAAAGAAGCGCCATGTTAACATACGTTGATTGGAAGCTATAAATGGTGTTGTCGTAGGCAAGAAGCTCAGCCTACGGCGATTTGCTTTTACGCTTCCGCACCGGTTTGAAACCGGTGCACGCATTCTGCTTTTTGAATGTTTGAAGAAAATTGTTTCAGTTCTATTGAATAAAACGCTTCCTCGAATATCTCAAGCCGATGCGCTGCAAAGCTGACGGAGCGATTCTTATTTCAGTGCCCGAAAAAAATAAACAGGACAAAGTCTTTGAAGACCTGACAAAAGTGGCGGAAAGCGTCATTTCGGATGTCGGTCTTTTGCTAGTCTCAATCGCTATCGTGCAGCAAGGCAAGCGCCGCGTGCTCAACATCGCCATTCACCGAAAAGGCGGACGCGTCAGTCTCGACGACTGCGAAACAGTAAGCCGCCGTTTAGAAGCCGCTCTCGACGAACGCGCAGCCGGCGAACTTGGTCCAGTTCTCGATGGCGATTATGTGCTGGACGTTGAAAGTCCAGGCATAGACAGGGTTTTAAAAACAGATACCGAATATCGAGTCTTCGAAGGCGAAACCGTCGAAGTGCGATTGAAGGAATCAATCGATGGAATGCCTCATAACATCAAGGGTACGCTTGCCGGTTTGATTGAAAACGAAAATGCAAAAACCGTTTTGATCAAAAATCCTGCTTCACTCGAACAATCAAAAACTTCGAAGTCGAGCAAGAGCAAAGGCAAAGCCGAAGTCGACGAAGCAGCGTCGAAATTTAAAGAGGAAGTGGCTTTGCCATTCGCCTCGATCTACTCTGTGCGACTCTACCCAGAGCACGCAATCAAAGCGCTTTCAGAAGCAGAAACGGAAACGGATTCTGACGACGACGCTGACATTGAAATTGAAGCTGAGATTTAAAACTGAATTGTTTTAAAACAAACGCTCAACGGACGCTGGAAACTCAAAAATACAATCTATACAACTGAATAAAATGTGGGAGGAACACCCGTGATTAAAATTGGTGACAAACTTTTAGAAGCAGCTGAAGAACTCGAAAGAGAGCGCAACATTCCGCAAGAGGAATTCATCTCTTATGTCTGCGACGCGATCGTAGCCGCTTACAAGAAGAAAGTTCCGGATCACGATGTTGACGGCGTCAGAGCCATCTTCGACACCGAAACCGGCGAAATCGGCATCTTTGCACCAAAAGAAGTCGTCGATGAAGTAAGCAACGAGTACCATGAAATCTCGCTTACCGACGCACAAGATTTGATTCCCGACGTCACTGTCGGTGAGGTTTTGGAAATCGAAGTGACACCGCAGGACTTCTCGGAGTTCGGACGGATCGCCGCTCAGACAGCCAAACAATTGATTACGCAACGTTTGCGCGAAGCTGAAAAAGAACTGATCAAAAAAGAATTCGAAGCCCGCAAAGGCACTTGCACCACCGGTCAAATCGAACGGATCGAAGTAATCAATCACAACCGCAACAACGTGATCGTCAACCTCGGTCGCGTGGAAGGCTGCATGCCGACTCGCGAACAACTCCCCGGCGAAACTTATCGCGTCGGCAACCGCGTCAGAGTTTATGTATTAGAACTAAGAGAATCGGGACGCGTTCCGCAAATTATCGTGTCGCAAGCTCACCCTGAGCTGGTTCGCGAATTGTTTGAACTCTACGTACCTGAAATCGAAGACGGCACAGTCGAAATCAAATCGATCGCTCGGGAAGCCGGTTATCGAACCAAGATTGCTGTGCACTCTGAAGATGCTGATGTCGACCCGGTCGGCGCTTGTATCGGAACGCGCGGTGTGAGAATTCAAAACGTGGTCGCCGAATTACGCAACGAAAAAATCGACGTAATTCGTTTCTCCGGAGATCCGGTCGACTACATCTCCAACGCTTTGAGCCCTGCTCGCATCACAACCGTAGCGCTTTACGAAGACGTTCCGGAAAATGGCGGCAAGCGGGCTGAAGTAATCGTTCCTGATGACCAGCTCAGTCTGGCAATCGGTCGCGGCGGTCAAAACGTCCGCCTGGCAGCCAAGCTTACCGGCTGGAAGATCGACATCAAGTCAGAATCTCAAGCTGGTGGCAGTTTCAGAAATCTGAACCAAACATTGGAAGATCTAACTACACCACCAGCCTGATCGAGGCGGGTAGAAGAAAATTCGCGAATAGAATCGACTCGAATCGTTTTGTTCTGGTCGAAAAAATTGGCGAACCATTAGAGACCTTCACAAGCTGGAATCAAGGAAATCGAGCGACGCTATGGATTTATCAAAATCCAGCCTGCCGCTGCACTCTAGATCATCCGATAAGCAAGGAAAGACGTTACGAACAGCCCAACTCGATTATGTGTAGGCTGCCGCAAGATGAAGCCAAGAGAAGAACTTATTCGACTGACTGTCGATCATCAAACCGGCAATGTAACAATTAACCAGACTGGAGCTGTAAAGCTTCACGTCTTCGGTCGCTCTGCTTATTTGTGCCCGAAAGAGCCCTGTGTGACTCGCGCCCAGAAGGGCAGCAGGCTGCACAAGGCTCTTGACGGTCGGAAAAGAGTGAAGATTGCAAAGAACGACGAAAACAGGACACGGCCTCGTATGCAGTGGCCTCTGGGGCCGGATCTTATTAAGGTGATTGGCGATCTTTGTACAGAAGACGGCAAAACATGCCAAAATACTGAGAGGTAAGTGTCGAAGGCTTGAGAGCCGTCGGAACTAACTGGTCAATATTAGGCACCGGAGGAAGCTGAGGGAACGGGTTTATTCAGGTAAGGAATAGTATGGACGATCGAGTTCGGATTTATGAATTAGCCAGAAAGATGAACATCTCTAACCAAGATATCATCACAATTCTGCGCGAACTTGGACATGACATCAAGAGCCATTCTTCAACGATCGACAAGAGCGCTGTCAGTGCAGTCATCGCTGCTCTCGGCAAGAAGAATCAAGCTGCTGAACCACCTGCGAAAGATAAGAAAGCCGCCCCCAAAGCATCAAGTAAAATTCCAGCAATTCCAGAAAAACAAATCGTAAAACCGCGGGTACTGTCACGTTACAGAAAACCCGATCCACTAGTCGAAGGCGAAGCTCCAGCCGAGGGCTCCCTCTCTCCAGCAGCGCCTCAAGGTACGCCTATCACGGGTCAACCGCCCGAGCAGCGCAGCTCAATCCTTCCAGCAGGCGGGTTAACACCGTTGCCGGCATCACAAATTTCATCGACACCAAGACATCCTCGCCCGCATTTGCCGACTGATGGTCAACCCTCACGCCCGGCAGACGCAGGTCATCCAACGCAACAACCGGTTCAACAACAGCAGCCTCAACAGCAGCAGCAACAACCGGCTCAGCAAGCACAAGATCAGGCACAACAGCCGCAACAAACCAGCCCGAAAGCTCAACAGACAGAAGCAACAGCAGCGCCTGCAACTACCGACAAAGAAGTTGAACCTCAAAGTAAGGATCAACAGAACCTGGCTCCGGAAGCGGTTGCGCAACAAGAAGCTGAAGTCGAGCCACCATCAGGTGATAGCTGGTCCGATGCGTCTAAATTTGCACCACGTGCGATTCGCAATCTCGACCAACATTTTTCGGCCAAGCAACGCAAAGTCGAACAAGAAGAAGCCGCAGAAGCTGCAGAACTCGCTGCCAATAACGCTAAAAAAGCGAAATTGGATAAGGCCAAAGAAGATGCCGATAAAGCTTCTGCTGAAGCGAAGAATGATACCAAAAACAAGGACAACGACAACGACGGCGAACCTTCCAAGAAAGGTATCCGACCGATGTCTCCGTCAGTGCCAATTCGCGTGGCCGCTCCATCAATGAGAGCGACACCGCCAAGACCGCCAAAACAACACAGCCGTCATTCGCCGGCCAGACATCAGAAGAAAGACGAAGAGAAAGTCACCAAACAAACAGCGACCGTCTCTGAAGTTCCCAAAGTTGTCACCATCGGCGGTAACTTAACCGTTCAAGAATTAGCCGAAAGAATGCAGGCTCCTGCAACCGAAGTTATCAAGCGTCTTTTCATGAAGGGCGTGATGAGAACGGTCAACCAGGTAGTTGAAGCCGAAGTCGCCAAAGAACTCGCCATTGAAATGGAATACGAAGTTCTTACTGAAGAAGTTAAGAAAACTGAAAACCAAACCATGAAGGCCGAACGCCTCGGTTTGAATGATGAAATTGAAAGCAATCTCATCACACGACCACCGGTTGTCACCATCATGGGTCACGTCGACCATGGTAAAACCAGCCTGCTCGACGCCATCCGCCAGACCAAACTGCAATTAACCGCAGGCGAAGCAGGTGGTATCACTCAGCACATCGGCGCATATCACGTCGAAGTCGAGCATGAAGAAGGCGTTCGTCAGGTTGTCTTCCTGGATACACCGGGTCACGAAGCGTTTACCGCTATGCGTGCTCGTGGTGCCAGAGTCACCGACATCGCCATTCTTGTAGTCGCTGCAGACGATGGTGTCATGCCGCAAACGATTGAAGCGATCGACCACGCAAAAGCTGCGGGCGTTCCAATTATCGTTGCAGTAAATAAGATCGACAAAGCAGATTCCGATCCTGATCGCGTTCTTTCTCAATTAATGGAACACGATCTCCTCCCTGATGTCTTCGGTGGAGATACCGTAACCGTCAAGGTTTCGGCCAAGAAGAGAACTGGTTTGGATGAATTGCTCGAGATGATTATTCTCGTTGCCGACATGCAAGATTTGAAAGCCAATCCTGATAGAGCCGCTAAAGGCGTTATCGTGGAAGCAGAACTTTCTCGCGGAAAAGGTGCCGTCGCAACAGCGCTGGTTCAATCAGGAACTCTGCGTGAAGGCGATTACATCGTTGCCGGTCGAATCGGCGGACGCGTACGCGCGCTCTTCGATGATCGCGGACATCGCGTTAAAGCTGCCGGTCCATCAATGCCGGTTGAAGTTTTGGGTCTCGATGAAGTGCCACAAGCGGGCGACATCTTCGAAGTCGTTGAAGATATTCAAATGCAGAAAAATCTGATTGAAATTCGTCGCGAGCAAGAAGTCAGCCAGCGTCAGCACCACGTCTCACTGGAATCGTTGCACGACCTGGTCGAGCGCGGCGAAGTGAAAGAACTCAACGTCATCATCAAAGCTGACGTACAAGGTACAGCAGAAGCAATCGCTGACTCGGTCAGAAAATTGAGCGACGAGTTCGTTCAAATCCGAGTGCTTCGCGCTGCATCCGGTGAGATTTCTGAAAACGACGTCAACCTGGCAGCCTCATCAGAAGCCATTGTTATCGGTTTCAATTCAACTCCCGATCCAAATGCAAGCAGAGTTGCTGAAGCACAAGGCGTTGACGTCCGAAGCTACAGCATCATCTATCAAATTACCGACGATTTGCAGAAAGCCATGTCAGGCTTACTCGAACCGATCAAACAAGAAGTGAAGATCGGCACCGCCGAAATTCGCGTCATCTTCAAGGTCGGCAAAGGGCTCGCCATCGGTGGTTGCATGGTGCTGGACGGTAAGATTCAACGTAACTGCATCGCACGCGTCGAACGCGCCGGTCAAGTCGTCCACGAAGGCAAGATCGATACGCTCAAACGCTTCAAAGATGACGTTCGCGAAGTGGCAGCCGGTTTCGAATGCGGCTTGAGCTTCGAGAAATTCAGTGATATCCAGGAAGGGGATAAAGTCAACGCTTACATCATTCAAGAAGTTAAGCGTGACCGATAGTCCTTGACCTCAGTCGCGAGGATACAACAATGCCGCAAGGTCAGCGTTCGCTGAGAGTCTCGCAGTCGATAAAACGCGAACTCTCCCACATGATTCAAAGAGACATCAAAGACGAACGTCTCAAGGGTTTGATTTCGATAGTCGAAGTCGAATGCTCGGCCGACTGTCGTTCCGCAAAAGTGTTTATCTCTGTTCTCGGCAGCGAGGAAGAAGAGTCATCCACGATGACTGCGCTCGTCGACAAAACCGGAATGATCCGCGGCGAGATTTGCCGACGATTGAGATTGCGCTTTGCACCAGAATTGCACTTTAGACTCGATCGATCGCTTGAACGCGGATCGAAAGTAACTGACTTGCTCAACAAAATCGAACGCGGCGAAGTATAAGCTTCCATGGGCGACGTTGCCGCAGTAGAGCTAATCGGTTTCCTCAACGTTTTTAAAGACAGAGGAATGACGTCGCACGACGTGATCAATCGTTTGCGCAAAATTACCGGCATCAAACAAATCGGTCACGGCGGCACACTCGATCCGATGGCTGAAGGGGTGATGGCTGTGGCGATTGGCAAAGCCTGCCGATTGCTGCAATTTCTCGATGACGATAAAACCTATCTGGCAGAAATAAAACTGGGACAAGTTACAGATACAGATGATGTGGAAGGCAAAACGTTAAGTCTGGCTCGCGATCTTTCGCATATCGAGCGCGCCGAAGTCGAGTTGCATCTCAAAAAATTTGTTGGGAAATTACAACAGATTCCACCGATCTATAGCGCCATCAAAAAGGGCGGCGTGAAGATGTACGAGCTCGCTCGCAAAGGCGAAGCGCCAGAAGAAATGGAAGCGCGCTCGGTTGAAGTTTATTCTCTTGAATTCATCGACTTCGTGCCACCGCATGTGACGGTGCGCGTTGCTTGCTCGAAAGGAACTTACATTCGTTCGATCGCTCGCGACCTCGGTCAAATGCTTGGTGTGGGCGGATGCCTTTCAAAACTTTTGCGCGAACGTTCCGGCCCATTTCAAGTCGAACAGTCGCAAACGCTGGATTCACTGAAAGACGCAGGCAAAGAGAATTTCGCCGGTTTCCTTTTGCCGCTTGCGCAATCACTGCGCATGACGACGATTGATTGCGATAGCGAATTCGCCAGGAAATTGGCGCACGGGCAAGTGCTCGATGGTGCCAGCGTGACGTCGCAAACACTAGAAGAAGAATTCTACATCGCCTCGCTGGACGACAAGCCAGTCGCCCTGGTGCGATTGAAAGACGGCAAGCTCATACAACCTGAGGTAGTCCTGGCCAATGCAGCCGAGATTTAGCCGCGAACAAATTCTGATCATCGTAGTTTTGATGGAAGCGGGACTGCTTTTGATCGCCACAGTCCTGGCGCATTTTTGGAAAATCGATTTGCTGCCGCTGATGAAACTCGATGATCCGAAGTTGCTCTTCGTCGGTGTGGCCTTCGGCATTTTGATGAGCTTGAGCAGTCTGGGCATCAGCAAGTTAGCGCACAAATTTCGCGACGTGGTGCCTTTCGTCGGATCGTTCGAAGAATTTGTTAGAGTAACTTTGATGCCGCTTTTTGCAGAAGTAAATCCAATGGATATATTTCTGATTGCCTTTGCATCAGGATTTTGCGAGGAAGTTTTTTTTCGCGGTGTACTTCAAGGTCAATGCGGATTGTTTTGGGCGAGCGTGATTTTCGGACTTTTCCATTACGCCGGAAACAAGTACATCTTCTACGTGATTTGGGCTGCCTGTGCGGGCGCCGCGTTGGGTTACGCGATGGAATCTTTCCACTCGCTGTGGGTGCCGATTCTCGCTCACATCACTAACAACTTCATGAGCATCACGATGGTGCGTTATCGCATCGGCTATAAAAAAGACGAATAACCAACCGTTAGCGGTGAATAATTAAACCGCGCCAACGCGGCACCATCAACGTTTCTATCGCGCGCGCCAGCGTCATCATGCACTCAACCGATATCGGTTGAAGCGAGAAGAAACTTGGTTGAAGCGAAAAGAAAGTACCTCGCCTCAATTGAGAATTGGAGCGTAGTTTAGTCCTTAGTCGATGCAAAAACAAAAAAGAAGAGAAGCAGTTTGCACGGCTTCCCTTCAATTGTTTTTTAGCGTTAGAGCTTAGCGACGTTTTTTCGCTTTAGCTTTTGGTTTAGCAGCTGGCTTAGCTTTCGCTTTTGCCTTAGGAGCTGCTTTCTTAGTCGGTTTCGCTTTAGATCCTGCTTTGGGAGCTGCTGCTTTCTTTGGCTTGGACGAACCTTCTACCGACTTAGGCAATGCCGGTATTTTCGCCTTACCATCGACAACTTGTTTCAGCTCTTGTCCGGCGCGGAACACAGGCACTTTGGCGGCTGCGATCTTCAGTTTCTCATTTGGATTCTGAGGATTCACACCCATCCGTGCTTGTCTGTTACGACGCTCGAATGTTCCAAAGCCCACAAGAGTAACACGCTCGCCTTTAGCCATTGTTGCTGTGAGATGATGCAACAGGGCCGCCACTGAATTGTGGACGTCGAGTTTGGTTTGTCCTGTGACTTTCGCAATCTCGTTAACTAGTTCTGCTTTGTTCATGCGTTCATTCCTAAAAACTGCAAGGACAAGTAAAAGTCTTTTTTGTCAAAAGACTAAAATCAAGGTGGAGAATAGCACTCGTGATACTCAGAGTTCAAGGGGTTCTCCAAAGAAATTTTTTTGACTAATTTGATTCGTGGTAAATTCAATACATCATGCAAGACCAAGACACAATAGCGGCGATCTCGACTCCACCTGGCACCGGAGCGATCGCGATAGTTCGGATCTCCGGTCCGTTATCAATGCAAATTCTGGAAAAAATATTTTCCAGTTCTCCGGAGAGCATCAAACCCATCAACTGGGAATCAAGAAGCCATGAAGCTATTCATGGGTATATCTGGGATCCTGCAAACGGTGAATTGGTCGATGATGTTGTGGCAATTACCTATCGCGGGCCGGTCACTTATACAGGTGAGGACATCGTGGAAATCAATTGCCACGGCAGTCCACTTCTGACTCGCGAAATTCTCGATCTATTGTTGAGGCTCGGGGCGCGACTTTCGGAACGCGGCGAGTTCACCAAACGCGCGTTTCTATCCGGTCGCATGGATTTGACGCAGGCTGAGGCGGTGCTCGATCTGATTCAAGCGCGCACGACTCGACAGAGCCGCATGGCCGTGAATGTCCTCAAAGGGCAATTGGGTCAGCGCATAAAAGAAATTCGCGGCACCCTCATGGAACTGCTTGCCAGGCTGGTCGCCGGAATCGATTTTCCTGAAGAGGTGGGCGAATTACCGCTGGATGATATTGCGCCGATTGTCGACAAAGCAAAAGCCGATCTGGAACGTTTGCGAAAGACCGCCCGGTCGGGCAGATTTCTTCGCGATGGATTGCGGCTTTCCATAGTCGGTAGACCAAACGCCGGCAAGTCGAGTTTGCTCAATCAGTTTTTAGCATTCGAGCGCGCCATAGTCACCGAGGTTCCGGGCACGACTCGCGATTCCATCGAAGAGCCGTTCGACATCAACGGCATCCCGGTTATCTTGATCGACACTGCCGGTGTTCGGATCACCGAGGATCGCGTTGAAAAAATCGGCATCGAGCGAACTGGTCGCGCAATCGACGAGAGCGATCTCGTTCTACTTGTATGTGATTTGACCGAGCATTGGGGACCGGAAGAAGAAGAGGTTCTCAAATTATTGAATGGACAACCATATATTGAAGTTTGGAACAAGCACGATATAAACGAGAGTGGAAACGGAACTGGTCGCACAGACGAAGATCAAGTGCCCGACAATCGAATCGATATGACTAAAATTTCGGCGAAGACCGGAATCGGTCTCGACGATTTAAAAAACAAAATCGAGAGTTTTGTGATTCAGGACAGTAAAAGCATGATGACAGAAGCCGGTGGTACCCTCAATCAAAGACAAGATGAATTGTGCTTGCGCGCAGCGTCCGCACTTGACGACTTAAAAGTTTCAGTCGATAACGGAATGCCTGAAGATTGTTTGGCGACAGATTTGAAAACTGCGATTCATTGTTTGTCGGAAGCCTGTGGCGATGAGATTACCGAAGAGTTGATTACCGAAGTATTTAGCCGTTTCTGTATTGGTAAATAGAGGTTCCATGGACCAGCAAATAGAACCAGCCGCGCGCCGAACACGATGGGTTGTCGCAGTCTGAGCGACTTGATATGGTAGCTCGTGTACGCGCCATCAGTAATCATGTACTGTTTGCACGCTTATCCCAATGGCAAAATAGTCAGACGCAGATTTGGAAAATGTCGACATCGATATAGAAAGTTTTATTCCTTCAGATCTGAAGGAACGATATATCGATTTTCAATACGTCGGACAAGGCGGCATGGGACGAATCATCAGCGCCGTCGACACGAAGCTGGATAAACGCGTCGCCATAAAAATTCTGCCTTCGATGATCGTTAGTGATACCGCAGTCGTGCGTTTTCATCAAGAAGCGAAGGCGGTCAGCAAGCTTAACCACCAGCACATTGTGCAAGTCCTTGATTTCGGCTTTGCATCGAGTGGTGAGCCTTATCTCGTAATGGAATATGTGAAAGGCGAAACGCTGGATTCGCTGCTGGATAAAAACAAAACGTTGCCGCTGCGAACGATCATTTCTTTAGCAATTCAAATGTGTCTTGGACTGCAGCATGCCCATGCAAACAAAATCGTTCACAGAGATTTAAAACCGGCCAACATCATGATTGACGAATCTAACGTTGTGAGGGTTCTCGATTTCGGTCTAGCAAAACTTCTTGAAGATGCTCATGAGGACTCACGCTTGACGAAACCTGGTCAAGCGATGGGCAGTCCGCTCTACATGAGTCCGGAGCAACTGCGCGCAGAAGAAGTGGATGAGCGCTCCGACATTTACAGTTTAGGTCTTGTGATTTATAAAATGGTGACCGGCACCGTTCCATTTGAAGGTGAGAATCTGATGCGCGTTCTAATGGGACGCATGCAAGAGGCACCGCCCGCGCTACCACCAAGTGAAACGGAGCCGCTATTAAACGAGGCTCTCAGTAGAATAATCGAGCAGGCACTGGAAGTCGATCGCGATGCGCGGATTGCCAGTATGACTGAATTGAAAGAAAGTCTAGAAGAACTGGAATCCATCGTCGATATAAAAGAAGAGGAACCGGAAGAACATAATTGGTTTGAAGCAAAAATCTTCACCAGAAAAAACGCGAAAATTCTAGCTTCAATAGTTGGAATTGCTTTGTTGTTCGCTGCGCCAACGTTGATCCCGGCAATACTTCACCGATTCGAAACCGTTCGAACAGTGCGCGATAAGGACGGAGAGGTGCGCGGAAATGAACACACGGTCGTCGTTCCTGAGGCTCATCCTCTTCCGAGCGGGTTTGTATTCGACAAACAATCCGGCTACTGGGACGCTCAGACGCGGCTCGAAGATAATGATTTAAAGAGGTTGAAAGGTACAGGCGTCGAACGAGTAGATCTGCAATCGAATAAAAATATTACGGTGGAAGGAATCAAGACTTTATCGACGTTGCGCCTCAAAGGGCTGACGCTAAGAGACACACATCTAGGTGATGAAATCGCGCCTTACATAAATAAGATGACTTTTTTGGAAGCGCTGGATTTACGACTTACAAAGTTTACTGATAATGGAATTAAACAACTGAACAATTCCAATCATTTGCGTTTTCTTGATCTCGGCTACTTGAGCGGCATAACGAATACTTCAATGCCGCTCATCGCTAAAAAATTTCCAAACCTGCGCAACTTACACTTGTCAACAACGAGTGTAGACGCCAAAGGTTTAGAGCAGCTAAAGCCGCTCCAGCTCTACGGACTAATCCTCACTGCACTGAAATTGACAGATGATGACATGGATGTGATCGTGATGTTGAAACCGAAACGGATTACATTGGAAAGCAATCCGATAACGGATGCTGGTCTGGACAAATTGAAGGCGATACCTGGTCTGCAGCATATAAGCATAGAGTACTGCGAAAAAATTACTAAAAAGAAACTGGACGAATTCAAACAAAAGAAGATTTCGATCCGCGATCCCTTTCCTGAAACCCAAGAGGTGAATGATGCGATGACTTTATTTGCAGAGCCGGCAGATATCGACGAAAAGAATTAGGCGCTATTAGTCTAGCTTGGCGTTGAATAGGCGCTAAGGGTTCAGCTGGCGCCGAATTAGTCGCTATAAGTCCAGCTTGGCGCCAATTTAGAGGACGAGAGTGCGTTTTGGCGCCGATATGCCGATGGAAACTTCGACGTCCGAAAATGGCGAGTACGGTCTTTAGTCAACCGTTAGAATAATGGCATGAACCTTAATCCGGATAATTGCTACCAAGCGCTGCTGACCCACGACCGCCGTTTCGACGGAGTGTTTTTTGTGGGCGTGAAAACTACCGGCATATATTGCCGAACAGTTTGTCCAGCCAAAACTCCGAACTTTAAAAGTTGCACCTTCTACAATAACGCAGCGCTAGCGGAACGTGCGGGGTTCAGACCGTGCTTACGATGTCGACCGGAACTGGCTCCCGGCAACGGAATTATGGATTCTGTCCCACGACTGGCCGCCATCGCCGCCAACCGAATTGAAGACGGCGCACTCACTACCGGAACGTTGGAAGAGTTGGCAGGCGACATGGGAATAAGCTCTCGCCATCTGCGAAGAGTTGTGGAAAAAGAATTCGGCGTTACACCGATTGAACTCGCGCAAACGCAGAGATTGTTGTATGCAAAACGTTTACTAACTGATTCGAAACTCGTGATTACCGAGATTGCCTTTGCAAGCGGGTTTGCAAGCGTACGCAGATTTAACGCGTTGTTTAAAGAACGTTATGATTTAAACCCGACCGATATTCGTCGAGCAAAAACAGACAAAAAATTAGCCCTGCTAAATTGCGATATCAACTTCACGCCGCCGTTCGACTGGAATCGAGTCAGTTCCTTTCTGCGAGTGCGATCCATTCCGGGCGTCGAATCGTTTCAAAATAACAGTTATTTGCGAACTGCTTCGTTTGGGAAGCACCACGGATGGTTACAAGTAACGCCGTCGTTCGCGACCGGATTTGAAACAGAGTCGGGAAGTTCGAGCGATGAGCATTCGCTGCGGCTAACTGTTTCAGAATCTCTGACACCGGTGTTACCAAGAGTGGTGGCACGCGTAAAAAGACTGTTCGATACGTATGCCGATCCAAACGCTATCAACGGCAGCCTCGCCGACCTCGCGATGAAACATCCTGGACTGAGATTGGTCGGCGCGTTCGATGGTTTCGAAATGGCGATCAGGGCGATTCTCGGACAACAGGTTTCAGTCGCCGCGGCGACAACAATTGCCGGACGAGTTGCCGCGCGGTTCGGCTCAGCGATTGAAACGCCGTATGCCGAACTTACGCTACTCACCTCCGAAGCTCGTTCAATCGCTGATGCAAATGTAACCGACATCACCGCCCTTGGTATCACGACAGCGAGAGCGGAAACTATTTTGATACTGTCGCAAGCTGTAGCCGATGGAAAAATATCGCTAGAGCCCGGAGCCGATGTTGAGCGCACAGTGAAAGATTTGACTGACCTGAAGGGCATCGGGGAGTGGACAGCGCAGTACATCGCAATGCGCGCCCTGAGTTGGCCGGATGCGTATCCGCATGGAGACCTGGGACTCAAAAAAGCTTTGGGAGTAACCTCAAGCAAAGAAGTATTAGCAGCCGGCGAGAAATGGCGGCCATGGCGCGGCTACGCAGTAATGCATTTGTGGGAGAGTTTGGCAGATTAACAACTAACACAGTCGTTCAAAAATCGAGATACAATCACTTGGAGGAGTAAGCATGAACACCTACTACAGTTTTTGGCGCAGCCCCATTGGGCGAGTCCTTATGATCTCTGATGGTCAGGCGTTGACGGGCGTCTACTTAGAAAACCAAAAGTATCACCCGACGATTGATGACAAATGGACTTACGATGACGACGTCGAAATTTTTGAGACCGCGCGGAAGCAACTCACCGAATATTTCGACAGTAAAAGAACTAATTTCGATCTTGCTTTCAAGTTCGTAGGAACAGAATTTCAAAAAGAAGTATGGAAGCAACTCAGCGAAATTCCGTTTGGTAAAACAATTTCCTACCTCGAGCTGGCTCAGCGAATTGGCAGACCCAAAGCCGTTCGAGCAGTAGGTCAAGCGAACGGACGGAATCCTATTTCGATCTTGGTCCCGTGTCATCGAGTCGTCGGAATGAATGGGTCGTTAACCGGATATGGTGGCGGGCTTGTTCGCAAAGAATTTCTGCTCAAACACGAAGAGCATTGTAGAAACTGATAGCCTTCATGTGAAACCTGGCACAGGGAAAAGCTGGGCGCGCAGGAGTTCCGACACAGACATTACGGCAACGATTAAGGAACCAGACATTCCACAGAGTTACGCGAACAGACTTTATTGAATGATTCTTTGTCACGGTACAGATGAATCAATTTATGAGTGTTTGTTTTCGACATCGCGATATCAATCAAGATTGGAATCGCGCCGGATGGAACATACATGTGCAGCGAGTCGAGTTTGTCTGCATGTGCATGAGCCCACTCTGTCCACGATTCTAGAACGTTTTGGTCGAGGCGCGTGACGTTGCTACAATCGACATACCATGTCAATTTTTTCGAGGCCGAACTAAGTTCAGTATCTACGTGATCGAATGGCACGTTGGAAAGCGATCCGTTCTCGACACCACATATGGTGCTCCACAATGCCAGTTCATTCAGTCGTTTAAATGTGAATGAAGAGTTCTCGTTCGAGATTGATATCGTTCCGTCTTTTTCCAGACTCTTGGAGATAGGCTTGGAGTCTTCATCACACCAGGATGAATCGGCTTTGTGCGAACCACCGTAAGACTTCTGCATCGCTTGATCAAATGCGACGCGATCGTCATAGGTGATCATCAAGCGTTGCATGTTAGACAAATGTTTTGCTACTTCCATGGTCAAATTCATGTGCTTGGAGTTTGTCAGAACATGAATTCGCTCGAAGAGATTCCGATGGCTCAGGAACCATGCTGTCCACTGCTCGAGGACCGAAGAAACCACGCCCGGTGCATTATCCGCGTCAACAAACCAGGTCACTGGACGTTTAAATCGATTAAATTCCGCGGTCAATTCTTCAAGTGGCGCAGTGCCCAGAGCGCCGGTATCTGTTCCCTGCACGGCAGTGTAAACAACACCGACAGCCAATCGCCGAAAAAGGAAGGCACAGCTTCCGGCCTTGAGCCGCGTCGAACCATCCGCCAAAACGTCTTTTGTAAGCATGATAATAATCTCGTCCGCCGTTCTGTATATAGCAGCAGCGCAATCGCCTGGTGCGAGCCGGGATTGTTTAAACCATCAATGCACATTGCCAGTCGGCCTGAAATCGTCTGGTGGTTTTAATCCTATCCCAACAATTAACTATCTGATTTTAGCTGAAGCACAGGCACGCGTATATTAAGCCTGAACTTGGGCGCACATTAGAGGGCCGACGATCTGGACTGGTTGTGGTATCGTATTGCACCTCGCAATACAGGGCGTTTCTAATGGCATCTCTCTACTCCGAAGACCAAGATTACAAGAGCTTCTTCGAACTCCAGGCCGGCAAAACTGTCGACCTCAGCGCTGGGGCGAAGACCGAAGTGTGGCAGTTTTACTCAATAAAACTGGGGCATGGCGAACGGACGCTATTCTTCACCAGCCCTTCGGAGAACAAAGAAAAATACGACGGCTACGTTGAAAATGTCGACACGGTCGCCGACGGTTATCTGCTGTGCCGGAAGTCACGAGATGAAGTCGATAAGTTGGTCAAGCTGCTCGAACGTTTTGCAGCGCAAGAGGTCAATTCGGTCAGGTTTGAACCGCTTGAGCCCTCATTCGAATTCATTCTGGAGCGCCAAAATGCGGATGAAATCCGACTAAGCGTGTTCGTTGATGAAGGCAACGTCTTAACAACGATTGCTCGCTGGGATTCGCTTGGTCTGCGCTTCTTCACAAACCAATCGATGGTTGAACAGTTTATACAAGAGTTGAAACGTGATTTTGCCTGCTAAAAGCTCGATAGCCTGGTAAAATAGCCCTTTCGCACGTTAAACACTGCTGGCAGTTTGTAGATGCCAGTGGAAAGGAGCTCTTTATGTCCACTGTAGAAACTCAGATTCAAGTTCAATTACCTGACGGCAACAAGAAAACGCTTGATGCGGGCGCAACAGCAGCCGATCTAGCCAAGTCTATTGCTGAAGGTCTCTTCCGCAAATCGGTCGGGGCGCTGGTCAATGGCGAGATCAAAGACCTGTACACACCGCTCAACGACGGCGATACGGTCCAACTCTTGACGCCGGACAATCCGGAATCTTTAGAGCTGCTGCGGCACTCGACGGCACACGTGATGGCGGAAGCTGTCCAATCTCTGTTTCCATCAGCAAAAATTGCTATTGGTCCATCGATTCAAGATGGTTTCTATTACGATTTTGAAATTCCAGATCACTCAATCACGCCTCAAGATCTCGAAGCGATCGAGAAGAGAATGCTTGAGATTGCCAAAGAAAATCAACGCATCGTAAGATACAACATTCCGGATGTTGATAAACAGATTGATGAGTTCCAAAAGCAAGGCGAAAAATTCAAAGCTGAACTTTTGCTCGAGCACAGAGATCATGATCCAACCCTTTATCTGATGCAAGATAAAGACGGCAACACTGTTTGGAACGATCTATGCCGCGGTCCGCACTTGCCTGGAACAAAAGACATCAAGGCTTTTAAACTTTTAAAAGTGTCCGGTTCTTACTGGCGTGCTGATGAAAGTCGCGAGAGATTGCAACGCATTTACGCGACTGCCTGGTGGTCGAAAAAAGATCTCGAAGATTACTTAAAGAGACTGGAAGAAGCTGAAAAGCGCGATCACAGAAAGCTTTCCAAACAGCTTGATCTATTTTCAGTTCACGAAGAAGTTGGTCCCGGGCTAATTTTCTGGCATCCAAATCTTGCCACCGTCCGTGACACCATCGAAGATTACTGGAGACAAGAGCATAGACGCAGGGGTTACAGCTTCGTCTATACGCCTCACATCGCCAACGAACAACTCTACAAAATCAGCGGACACCTGGAAAATTACGGTGAAAACATGTATTCGCCGATGGATATCGATGGCGAAGACTACCGCTGCAAACCAATGAATTGCCCTGGTCATATCATGATCTATAAGAGCAAACTTCGCAGCTACAGAGATCTGCCGGTACGTTATGCCGAACTCGGTACCGTTTATCGGTATGAACGATCGGGCGTGCTGCACGGAATGCTTCGTGTTCGTGGATTCACCCAGGATGACTCGCACATTTTCTGCACACCTGAGCAACTCGAAGGCGAGATCAATGATGTGCTCGATTTGATCGACTCATTGATGACGACCTTCGGATACAAGTACAAAGCTTACCTGTCGACTCGTCCGGAAAAATCTCTGGGCACTGACGAAGAGTGGGAGATGGCAACCAACGGTCTCGAGAACGCCATGAAGGCGCGCGGACTGGATTACGAAGTTGATGAAGGCGGCGGCGTTTTCTACGCTCCGAAAATCGACATCAAGTTGTTCGACGCAATCGGTCGTGAATGGCAAGGTCCGACAATCCAGGTCGATTTGAACTTGCCTAAACGCTTCGATGTCACCTACATCGGCGAAGACGGCAACCGTCACCAGGCAGTCATGGTTCACCGCGCCGTTCTCGGCTCGATGGAACGTTTCTGCGGCGGCTTGATCGAACACTACGCCGGTCGTTTTCCAACATGGTTGGCACCAATGCAGGTGGCAGTATTGCCGATCTCAGATCGACACCAGGAGCGAGCGAAAGAACTTTCAGAAGCGCTTCGCAAGCAAGACATTCGAGTTCATCTGGATGATAGACCTGAGACAATCCAGTACAAGATCCGCGATGCGCAAATGGAGCAAACTCCATACATGCTCGTCATCGGTGATAAAGAGCTGGAAGACAATGTGGTGGCAGTACGCCACCGTCAGGGCGGCATGGTCGGAACGATGAAATTCGAAGAATTTCTCGAAAAAATCAAAACCGAGATTCAAAATCGCGAAGCTTAGAATCGCTCACCAGATCGGTTAAACCGTGACCCAAAGCGGCGAACATAAACAAAGTAACGATCCCTCTTTTCCACAAGAACTGAGGGATCGTTATGATGAAGTGCGCTTCCTTGGCAAAGGCGGAATGGGAAGTGTTTTCTTCGCGCGCGATATCCGTTTAAACAGATACGTCGCGATCAAGCTACTTTCGCACACCAATGACAATACCTCTTCGGTTGTGCGCTTCCACCAGGAAGCGCGAGCTGTAAGCAAGTTGAACAATCCATACGTCGTTCAGGTATTGGATTTTGGTTCGACTGACGACAGCGATTTTTTCCTCGTCATGGAATACATCGAAGGCGAAGACCTCGAAGCTCTGATTAGTAGAACCGGCTCGATTCCCATTAAACGTACAATCGAGATTGCAGCGAAAATCTGCATCGGTCTTGAACACGCCCATACTCACGGCATAGTGCATCGCGATCTAAAACCGGGCAACATCATGATCGATCCGGACAACGAAGTTCGCATCTTAGATTTTGGTGTGGCGAAAATCGTAAGCCATGACACCGATCACCGAATTACAAAAACCGGTCAAGCAATGGGCACCATTCTCTACATGAGCCCGGAACAACTGCGTGGAGAGGAAACGGATTTTCGCTCAGACATCTACTCGATGGGTTTAATGATCTACAAAATGATCGTCGGTAGCTTGCCTAATGAAGACGAATCGATCATGAAAATCATTCGTCGACGCCTTGAAGACGCACCCTATGCGATACCAATGAACGAGAGCGATGAAGGCACGATCACGAAGTTAAATCGAGTGCTTGAGAGAGCCCTGGCTCACAACAAAAACGACCGTTTTGATAGCATGTCCGCCTTAAAAAACGCTCTGAGTGATTGCCTGGTTACGGAAGAACAAGAACAGCAGCAGCGCGAACAACGCACTCAGAAGTCCGTGATTACGTCGATTGTCGTTGTAGTAATCGCCGGTGTTGCTCTGGCTGGATTTCTGTTCACTCAACAAGCGAGCAACGAACAAAAAGCAAAAAACAAAACTTTGGCAAGAAAACACAAAGAAACGCCGACTCCCCATTCCGCAGTTCATCCCTCAACAAAGTCGAGCCAAGGTCATTGGATACCGACTGGTTTTTCAGAAGGTCCTGAACGCGAAACAATTTATTGGATTGCACACGACTATATCAAAAACGACGATCTGAAGAAACTCGCAAACACCGGAGTACCCAGCCTCAGCCTGCAGGACAATAAGTGGATCACCAAAGAAGGTATCACGAATCTTGAGCGCATACCTTTGCAGGCCTTGTGCCTTCGTGATACCAAACTCGGTGACGAAAGCATTGACGCAATTAACAAAGTAAAAAAGATAAAATTGAGTCTTCGGCGCACTAAAGTCACTGAGCATGGAGTTCTCAGACTTAAGCCTTCATTGGAACTGGTGAGCCTGGATTTAAAATACTTGCCAATCACCAAGAAAAGTTTGAACTTCATCGTGAAAAGTTTTCCCAACCTCAGATATTTAAACGTCGGAGAATCTCACATACGTGGCGCGGAAATCGAAGTCGTTAAAAACCTGCATTCTCTCAACTGTCTTTTCATAGAAGGAATACACCTTGAGGACAAGCACTTTGCAAAGTTGTCGGGTCTGGACAACATTATCGAATTCGAGCTGGCATCCAACCCCATAACTGACGCGTCTATAGATTCGTTGATAAAGAAACCACGGCTTCGCTGGATTTCCCTCGCCAGCTGCGAAAAGGTGAGCTCAGGCGCCGTCGATCGTCTGCAGAAAAGATTCCCTAACCTCTTCCTGGAAAAACCGGCGCCCACCAAACCACTCATGGAAGGCGTCGACTTGTTTTTAGAGGAGTCGGATCTGAACGGTCCCCTCTAATCGACGGCTCACTGATTCTTTTCCAGGCTCAAAAGGATGATTAGAAATAGGATGCGAAGCCTAAAGGTGCGTGCATGGTCCGCGCCGGCTTCGTATTATCTACATTTCGGGCACATTTCGGCTGTAATGATTCGTTTCGTGCGCAGGTAGAACAATTTTCGCTCAAACGAAACCTTTTGAGCCAAAGCGCCGTTTGTCCCTGGTTTAACAGTCCACCGCAGAAAGTGTGATAAAAGCTTGTGAACTCGGGAATAATAGTTCCAGCAGGTTATAGATACTGCAGGGATAGAGTTTTCAGTGAGTTCGTGGCGCATTGACGTAGTCGCGCCTGGCAATCCGTTTGTACAGAGGACTTCAGAAGCATGATCGATAATACCGACAAGAATGTACTAGCAGCCGTAGCCGGCGTCCATCACCTGCGGCAGATAAACGGAATGAGAGCCGAATGGATGGCGGAATACGGCATCAAATCGGAAGTTGAATCGACGCTAGACGAAGAAGAAGTTTGCGAACTTGAAGAAGAAATCCGTGTACGCGTTAGACAAAATCCAGCTGAGCAAGAATGTTTTACGGCTCCAGACAAGTTAACACGCAAACCTTAAGTAGTTTCCGTCCGATCTTTATCGCATGGCCCACAATCTGTTCGTGCGCTTGATACGATGCAAGCACCACATATGGTGACCGTGCGGCCTCATCCAACGACGCAGCCGGCATTGGTTTAGCAATTGCAGCGGCCGCACAAGGTTATAGATATCGCTGTTACTGCAGTTAGAATCTTCATTTAATTATTTAGTCTTAAAATCGATCCGATTATGCCAGCTCATATTCTTCTTCAGACTCTTCTACAAAGGGCGGAAGTTCCAAGCCTTCATATGACGTGCTGACAGCGATCGACAATGTGTTCTCAGGCAAGGCTTTGAGGCGCAACACATCTGACCCCGTTAGTCGCGTTAGCTCAAACTCGCCTTCTGGATTTCGCTGATTGACCTCAATCAACATTCGATTTTGGTATACAACGACATACTGCATCAGACTGCTCAGTTGCTGATATGCCACCAGTTTTTCACGTCGATCAATCTGCTTTGTCGATGGTGACAGAACTTCCACAATCAGCCTGGGTGATTGTTTAAACACGCTCTTAGCGTTAAAGGACTCGCAAGTCACCATGATGTCTGGGTAATAAAAACTATCCGCTACCTCGATCCGAACTTTCATGTCATTTATGTAGACAAAGCAACCACTCCCTCGTATGAAAGCGTGCAGCGCGACAAACAAATTTCCACAAATAATGTTGTGCGCATCAGTTGCGCCAGTCATCGCAAAAATCTTGCCACGCACATATTCATGACGAACGGAAGACTCACGACCTTCAAGCTCTAAGTAATCTTCAGCGCTCAGGCGAGAAGTTTTGTCAGGTTCTGCCACGATCAATCTCCAAGTCTCAAATCCTAGTATAAGTTTAAAAAAGTAGATTGACTAGAATTGAAAGAGACCTTGCAAAAATCGCATGACAAAGTAGCAGGCGGAAATTAGAACGACTCCGGGTATAAGGGGTATGCAGCAGGTGTGTCCCTTTGGTGGCCCGGTTTGGGATTGGGACATATTGGTTCCCGCAATCGCCTGAGTGGCTTCTCTGCGAGAATTCAACGTTCAATGCCTTGATGATTGATCACTTCGCAACTAATTGGGTTGCCTGCAACAACTAGTCTGCCTGATAGACGCCTTGAATTGTCGTCATGCCTGAGCCTCCGCTCTGGCGATTCTGCGACCATGTATTGACATCGCTGTCGAGCACCATATAGAGACCTGGCTTGAGCAGCACGTCGATGGAACATTGCCAGTGAGCATTAGGTGCGCTGCCCTGTCCGGCAAGTCCATGGCTTCTCCAGGGACCATAGACTGTACCATCCAAATTTACCAGGGTAATGTTGCCCGGATCCTGACCTTTTCCATCGTTCCAATGATAGTTTGTTATCATTGTCACCAGAACTGGTGCGTTAATAGAAAAGGCAGTTGGAGCGGTCGGCTGGTTGAAAACACGACCAATATTGCCGTTGTCGAATACCTTCGTGACCGGCCCACGTTTCAATTGTCCCGATACTATTGAGCCGGGGGCGGAAGGATAGGGAACCACTTTAACCCGCGCGAATCCGGCGCCGTTCGTTCCTTCGTTTTGCGCCCATGATTGAGGATGGCTGTCGATCAACGTGTAAAGACCGCCTTTGAGTTCCGCCATCGGCTCACACTCCCAATACGCGTTACGCACGTTGCCCTGTCCTGGTTTACCGGCACTCTGCCAAGGTCCGTAAAGAGTGCCGTCTCGGTGTCTCAACGAGATTGTGCCCGGATTCATTCCTCTGGCGTCATTCCAGTGATATGTGTAAATGTAGGTCAGCAGAGCCGGACCATCTAGTGTAAATGAGGTGTTGCGGGTGGGTTGATTGTAAACCTTGTAGATGTTGCCGTTGTTCAGCACCGTCTTTGGTGGCATCACCACTTGTTGCAAAGTTTTGTTCACCTCTACTTGCGCGCTTGTCTCCACTAGTTCCAAGGACTCAATGGGAATTCCTATACGCGGCTGTGTCGGAACGATCGACAGAACGAGATCGTCGCCACTCCACTGACTCTTCAACTCAGGCGTTTGAAGCTGTCCCCTTTCCATAAGAACTTCTTGTTGAACCTTGTCTTTCATATATTCAAACGCCTGACCGAGCTTCGTTTGATTCCCCTTTAGCTTTAGCGACTCAATAAGATGTCTTGTAAAAACACCGTTCTCATAGGCTTTGCCTTCCCAGGAAATTTGATCCGGTTTGCTCGATGCAATCACGAGTTGGCCAGTGCCTGCCACCATCTGCGATGCGTCGACATTCCCGCTTCTATATAAGCCTTTCGAGTCAGCGCTTGCTGCTCCGCTGTGGCATGCATCCAGAATGATAACTACTCGGTCGCAATGGACTCGTCGTTTGATTATGCGCATCAGATCTTGCAGTGGAATGCCTGTAGCGTAAAGACATTCTGATTTAGTATCATGTGCCACCAGGTAGTTGACTCCGCCGACATCCATATCTGCTGGACTGCCGTGGCTTGAAATATAGATGACGACTAAATCGTCTGGATTCGCTACTCGGGGAAGCCAGGTGTCGCCTATTACAGAGAGAATATTCGCTCTAGTTGCTTTTTCATCCGTCAAGAGGATGACGTGATTTTTCGCAAACTGGCCATCTTCTATAAGATAGTTGTAGAAATCTTTAGCGTCTTTAGATGGATATTTTAAGTTGATCTGCCGATCTTGAAATTTACTGATACCGATTACTAGTGCCCATTTGTCTTTCACGGGACGATTTGCCCGTTTTACTTCATTGAGTTTTGCACCCGCACTGGGCTGAGCTTCTGTTGCTGCCAGCGCCAGCGGTTGTACCATCAGGTTGACTGTCAGTACCAGAGTAAGAAAAATTAAGTGGTTGATCGTTCTAAAGAGAATGATCTGCATTCTTTAGATCCTGCTGTCTTTTTGCCTTCGCTTTTCAAATGTATCTCAGCTGGAACCTAAAAGAATCAGCACCTGGAATGATTCTTTCGAGCGGCCTGCTAATTCAAACGTTCTGACATCTGCAGAATAACTGAATCAACGTCTGTCAGCTGGCTGCGTTTCCGTGGCTGCCACCACCGGCGGTTGTGCCAAAAGGTTGACTGCCAGTACTAGAGTAAGAAGTTTTATCTGAGGATTGATCGTTGTATCGAGAATTGTCTGCATTCTTCAGTTCTCGCTATGCTAGAGATGTATTAACTTGATCGTATCGAACAATCGCTGGAGAAATCATCCACCGTTGGGATTACTCCGTGATGCCTTCATTCTTCCGGATGAAAGTTGTAATTCGGTGTTTCTAGATCGGCCCAAAGGCTGACAAACACTATCAATGCATATCCAAAACCGGTAATTAAAGGTGAAAAGCTCAAGAAACCCGTCTGACTCTTCTGAACCTATGCCTACTGAGACGAGCAACCTAAAGTGCCTCATTCATCAAAGACACAGAGGGGCAGCGTTATTTGCGATTGATGGGCTGTTGCTTGACCACAACATTCTCGTGCTGTCTCAACCATGCCATGAGCATTTCCATTGTTTGATTCGTAAATTGACCTTTTTGGAAAATTAAATGTTCGGCTTGACCAACCATCAGCAATTGCTTATCGGAACTCGCCACTCTCTTGTAGAGATTTACGGTAGCGTCGGGCTTAACCAAATTGTCACGGCACCCTTGAACTATCAATACCGGTGTCTGTCTAATTTCTTTAGCGCGATCCGTCGCTGCATTCATAAATCTCTGGAACTGTAGTAGCTCACGTGGGGAGACATGAATTCGATTTCGCGGGTCTAGTAGCCACATTCGCTTGAGCTCCTCATCGGCGATCGCACGATCAACTACCTTATGCTTAACGTCAATTTCTTTATCGGCATCAAGCAGGTATCGGAATGCCACCACTGCCGATGCCTTTTTTTGTTCAAATCTCTCCGCTGACGGAACTGAAGCAATTAGCCCATCAATGCCATCAGGATAGAGAGAAGCTGCTGTGATAGCGATAGCCCCACCCATCGACTCGCCTAGAACGAAGACAGGCATATCTGGATGGTTGGCCTTCAGCGCTTTGACTATGCTGCGAACATCCTCGACTGAAACAGCTAAGTCGAGTTTCGGATGAGTTCCGCTGGCGCGCCAGTACCCAAATCCGCGAATGTCTGGCGCAAAGCAAGCAAAACCCCGCTCGGCCGCATCTTTGCCAAATGCTTCAAAGGAACTGGCATTCAGTCCAAAGCCATGCAAGCAAATCAGAACACCCCTTAGAGATGTTGATTTGCTCGGCAACCAGAGCTTGCCCGGAGAACCCAACTGCGATGTCGACATTTTCTGATCGGTCGCTGCCGCGATCGAGGGTAATAATTGGGTTGTTATAACGATCCCAAAAACTATAACCAATTTCAGTAGAGTCGTTAAATTGCTTGCCACGTCCATTCTCTTTAGCCGGTTGGAATCATTCGTTAACCTAGAAGCGCGGCTGCGTCATGCCACTCCTTTTGAATCAAACGGACTACGAATTCTATAAAGAAACGATGCCTTTTCGAAGGGCGAGAAGAGCTGCTTGCGTTCTATCATTTACCGCCAATTTGTCCATGATTCTGCTCATATGTGACTTGACTGTGTCGATAGTGACGCTTAGTTCTTCGGCAATCTCGCCATTGCGAAGACCTTGTACCAACAGTTGTAACACTTCCAGCTCTCTCTCCGATAATTCGTCGGAGGGACCCAGTAAATTTTTTCCTGCTCTTTTGGATTTAAATTCTTGCGTAACCGACCTTGATCCGGTTGATTCATCACTTGAATGTCCGTCTTGGATCATGGAAAAAACAAGACCGGCAATTTCAGGGTCAATCCAAACATCGCCGCCGGCAACGGCGTGAATTGCCGCCAACAGCCGACTTTTCGAGATGTTTTTCAGGCAGTATCCCCGGGCACCGGATGAAAAGGCTGCAAAAACGAGATGTCTTTCAGTATGCGAAGTTAGCATGAGCAGTTTCAGCTCCGGGTGTACATCTCTGATTCTTCGTCCGGCCTCGATTCCGTCCATAACGGGAAGTCCGATGTCCATTACGACGACATCTGGACGCAGCTCCAGTGTCAACTTCATCGCCTCTTTACCGTCCTCTGCCTCTGCTATCACCTGAATGCCGGGATCGTTTTCAATAATCGCCTTGAAGCCCATTCTTGTAAGCTCCTGGTCTTCGACTATGATCACCGAAATCTTATGATTCGAAACGGGCTTGTCCACTTGCTTTACCTTTCGTTGTCCGCACTATTTTTTGGGCTGATCTGCAACTTCGGCAGAACAATCTCGAAGATGTTCTGCCCTCGATTGCTCAAAAGGTTTAGGCAGCCGCCATGAGCCTCGGCCGTCCACCTGGACAGGAACAATCCCAGTCCGCTCATGCTGCCAGTCTCGGCGCCGTTGGCTTCGCGCCAACGACTGCTGAACAGTGCTTCTATCTCTGTCTCATCGTAAGACTTTCCTGCGAATTCGATTATTACTTCCAGATTTGGATACGCTTCCTTGCTTCTCACACTCAACGAGATTGGTATTTCTAATCGGCAGTGCGAAGCTGCCCAGTCAAGGAGATTAGTAAATAGGCGCTTTAACATTCGTGCGTCTGCTTGCACGATAATGTCGTGTTCGTTGTCTAGCTCTTCATGGAACAAAAAATTCGGTCCAAGTGCTGAGTCGCAACTACCAACCATGGTTCGAAGGATATCCAGGATTCTTACAGGTCGAAGGGCCAGACTATCTTTAGGCGCTAGTGAGTAAACCCTCAGGAGGTTTTCGATTGACCTGCCAAAATCTGAATTGCTCTTAAGCAGCGCGTCAAAGACCGGACGCGGAAGTCTTATTTCCGATTGCTTTTCGTCTATATCTAGGTTTGTGACAATTCGATGAAACTGGTTGATGCTGTTTTGAACATCATTGCCGATAATCGAGAGCAATTCCTCACGGTCTCTGGCGAGCCTATGCGTTTCTTCAACCAGCGCTTTTTCCCTCGATATGTCCCTAGATATGGCAGAAACTCCAAGCAAACGACCTCTTGGATCGACAACCGGGGAGAGTGTCACAAAGACCGATACTGAAGTGTTCGAGCTAGTTATTCTGGTGCTCCTGAAGCGAAATTGACGAAGTTTTTCCTTTGCCAGATCGAATCTTCTAGAAAATTCCGGGTAGTTTTCACGCGAATACAATGAGCTTACGTGATTTCCGATCATCTCCCGGGCTGTGAATCCATAAAGTCTTTCTGCCGCTGGATTCCATGCCGCGATTACACCATCGGGAGTCTTGAAGTCGATTGCGTCAAAACAACTATCGAAAATGCTGGCGTATAGAAGCGTTCCAGTCGAGCCCTCTTTTATTGACCTATCGAAGATCGACTCACCTCCCACTGATCGGTTATCTGTCATTGATCGGCGTCAAGGCCTTTTGCCGGTTGACGACAGTCAAATCTGCCGCTTGACATAACTGTTACCTCCTTTAGTTTCTTAGTCTTCTGGTTCTTTGTCGTCGATCGGTTTTTTCTTTGTTTTGCGT
>Ga0163149_10000684_pt1 | contig 44510 bp, 68 predicted proteins | sample OliLakLV19MP5G1_FD_148604 | JGI IMG/M metagenome (GOLD analysis project Ga0163149, IMG submission 148604) | Freshwater microbial mat bacterial communities from Lake Vanda, McMurdo Dry Valleys, Antarctica - Oligotrophic Lake LV.19.MP5.G1 | ecosystem: Environmental > Aquatic > Freshwater > Lake >...
GGATAATATGAATGACAAATATATAGCTGAGAGTAAGAACAACGCCGTAAAGGTAGATATTATGCGACAGAAAAAAAGACAATCAATTAAATCAACATATGACAGTCATAAGGACGGCTTTCAGTACATGGTCAGTACATCCGTAAACGATAAGCCACTAGACAGTAGAGATATTGCAGACCCGTTTGTGATACAAACCGTTCATGTCTCTCTTTGGGACACTCTCAAAGGCTTGCTTAGAGGTGGTGTTAAGCTTGTGGTAAATATTAATCCAAAGAACAATCGTATTGTCGAGGATGTAATGGAGTTGGACGATCAGTATTTGGGACTAGGTGCGAACACGAGAAGAGAAAATTTCAATAATCAGATCATGAATAGTGGGATTCGGCAAATGGATAATATGGAAGACATGAGTAAAAACTGAGTCGCATAACTCAACGCCAGACGACATGAGCTAACTAAACCTTTACTTATATGAAATACAGAAAAAAACCAGTATTTATAGACGCTTATCAGTGGTTTCCTAGGAAAGTTACTGATAAAAACCATAGAGAAGGCGTTGGGATGCTTTATAAAGATGTTTATATGGAAAGCAGTACTGAAGAGGGTAGGCCTATTTTCGTGATAGATACTCCTGAGGGTAAGTATATTGTTTCTGCTGGTGACTGGATTATCACAAGCGTTAAGGGAGAAAAATATCCTTGTAAGCCAGACATTTTTGAATTAACCTATGAAAAAGTTAAATAAACCTTTACTTATATGAAAAATAATTACTATATGGTAATGTCTGATTATTTAGGAAGACCACTTTTAAGAAGCGAACAAGTTCATCATAAGAATGGAGATAGAGCAGATAATCACATAGAGAATCTTGAATTATGGTCAACTTCTCAACCAGCAGGACAACGAATAGAAGATAAATTAAAATGGGCAAAAGAGTTTATTAAAATATATGAAAGCATTAAAGTTTAGAATCTACGACAAGGATGCAAAGAAGTTTCACTATTTGGAAGGCGTATTTAATATGCCAGACCCTTGCTATGATGGAGAAGTTCAACAGTTTACGGGATTATTAGACCGACTCGGAGTAGAGATTTATGAGGGGGATATAGTTAAATGGCAAGGAGAAAATCGTGTGGTCAGTTATTGCAATTCTTATTCTTGTGGTAGATATGAGCTAGACTTACACGAAGAAGGTAGGGGTGGGGTATTAAGCGGAGAACCTGAAAATTGGCTTAAAACAGAAGTAATCGGAAACATTTACGAGAACCCAAGGGAAGGATTGAGGAAGAAACTATGACTAAACCAATAAAGGAGGTGGATAAAAAATGAATATTACATTAACGATGGTATTAAGAGGTATTTACCATATAACAGTTGCCATTATGCTTTTGGGATTTATTGTAAACATAATTGATAATCAATCAGATATTTATCAAGTATGGCTGGTATCAGTACTTTTGATTGGATTATATCTAATTGAAAAAAAGAAATTAGCTTAATAGCTGATAGTAGGGTGGACACAAAGAAGCCACCTTACTACGAGCCAGTTAAGTAAACCTTTACTTATATGAAAACTACGAAGTACTATGAAATCTGAGAAGCGTATCAGGAAGAAGAAAAAATGAAAGAGAAACGATTGCATAAATGTGAGTATTGTTTTGTCTTGATCTCTTTCCGTTCGAAACGGTGTAAGCCTTGTAGTGCTGATGTTTATGGTATACCGAAGCGAGATATTGATAAAACGTATTTAGGTAATAATGTAAGTAGGAGGTGATTGATATGGATATTGTAAAAGATGAAAACGGAAAGCCAGTATTTATAGGGCAAGAAGACCCGATTAGCGTTCCTGTTAAACATGCTCCATCCCCTCAGATGGAGTGTCCTGTGTGCCTTGGGATGTTTGATTATTTGGTAGGTGAAGATAGTGACGGTGGTCGGTTGGGGTGTGAAACTGATTGGCGACCCTCAAAATCAGCAATGAGAGGAGGCGAAGACTATGACAAAACACTCGAAATTAGTTGAGTATCATCTGAGTACTGATGAGACTGCTAATATCCTTGGAAGGCAGAAGTTTCAAGGATACGTGCAGGATCTTATTAATCGTGATATTCAAATGTATCTTTATACCACTGTCCTTCCGAGGCTTGGGATTGACCCTAAAACTCCCGTTGAGTTATCGGAAGACGGAAAGGTGGTGAGAATCACTAATGACAAATCAAAATGACTTTGATACAGTTGATCCTGCTGTGAAGGCAAACATTCATCTCATCGAAGAATTATCTGCCCTTGATTTTACAAGTCTTGATAGTGCTGCCCGTGATCTGCTTTTATCTCAGATGAAAAAAACGATTGGAAAGCTGGGAAGTATTATTCAAAAAAATGAAAGTAGATAAAAACGCCTATAACAAGGAGTGGTACAAGAAACACCCTGAACGTAGGAGAATGTATAAGCTTAAATGGTATTATCGCAATAGAATCGTCATAAATCTAATGTGCGCTAAGGCAAAGGGAATGGAGTTAGATGCAGCGGATAAATGGTATGCGGAGAAGTTCCCTGAAGGTTAATCGAAATTTAAGACTTTAACCTTGCCTTTTGAAGGGGCTTTTAAGAGACGTTTCCTTACTATCCGTTCTATCTCTACCTCTGCAATACTTACACCGAGAAAAATTTCCTTACCTCCTATGAAGATTGCAGCACCAAATTTTCCGTTGAATGAGGGAATAGTTAACTGTTTTCCTTTTTTTGGGGAATCATGGAGTTCTATATCTGTGGAGAGTAACTTATGACTCATAGGCTTGCATTGTATCCGTCCGCGTATTATACATCTTTCTTTTTTCGTTTCGTACCCCATCTCGCAATCATGCCTTTCCGTCCGGCATTTGCGAAGTGTTCGGAACCGTGGATTTCTTTAGTTTTCTTACCGCCTAGGCTCCCCGTATACTGAGATATTTTCTTGATGTCCTCTTTGCTTATTATCCGTCCCATTATTTTAATCTCTTATCCAAGGGTAGCACATTTTGACAGGTTTCGTCATATCCATTTGTTGCACATACATGAGAATTATATTGCTTCATGCGTCCAGGATAGTCGCTATAAGTATATATTACGATTAATACCATTATTGCTAGTAAAAAGTACATAAAGTTATTCATATTTTCTTTAGTCTCTCTATTGTTTTGTTTGTTTTATATCTTATTTCTGCTTACTTATTCATAATAAGCAGTATATAAAGTATAAAGCTATTTAACGTCTGACTTCATTACACTTAAAAGGACTATTGTTAAAAAACTTATCATTTAGTAATCTTTTGATAACTTTATTTTTGTCGTCATCCGTTTTAAGTACTTCGTGAATTATCGAACCAGGCAACAGTTGACTAGAAAATATAACATTCCTAGATTTTTGCTCTACTGTTAGCTTTAAGTATTTTTTTTCATATTATTCACCTCACTTTCCGCCTCATGATTGAGACTATGCCATTTTGTTTGTATCCTTATCAAAAACGTATTGCCTAAATGCCGTTATAGCTTCGAATAGCATTTTTTTATTTTTGCTTTTCTCTTCTAATGAATAGCCATAGCATAATACTGTTGCCTCATTGTCTCTATAGTTTATTTTTGGCTTCATTCCATAATGGGAAAATAAAAATTCCCTAAAATCATCCCGTTCAACTTTCATTACCTCTACTTTATAAATATAGTTATACATATATATTCACCTCCCTTCTGTTTGGTTTATATAAGTTTTTCATTTCTATCCTCTTGTCGGTTAAATAGTCACACGAATCAAGAGGATAGAATCAAAAACTTAAACTTTACTAAAAGATACGTTAAAATCTTTACTTTTTATATAATCTATGGCTTGTCCTTCAGATTTATGTAGGTTTTTGGGTATGTCGGACCTTACTAGCCGTCCATAATTAGACGGTGTATAAAATTCAGTGTATCCTCTAGCTTTTAATGCTTGCGATACTCTCTCTTCAGACCCATATAGCCCGTAATGGTTTATTGACCTTTTTTTGCTACCGTTAATTATGATAGTCGTGAAGTATTCGCCAGAACATCCGTATATACCCGCTGTGTAACCTACTTTTAGTGTTGTGAATGATTTCATATAACTCACCTCCTTTCTGTTAAGAAGAGTATAACAATGCATTGTTATAGATGTCAAGAGGGCAATATCCTATTATGTGAAGGTAAATGGGAAATAGAAAAGATTAATCTTCTTCGATGGTAGCAACGCGGCCTGTACCTCTTGTTACATGATCGGGAAATTCATCTCTTAGATTACGATCAATGATTTTTATTGTCTGTGCTATGTTTTTTGTTGGGTCATTTTTTAGATCAAAAATAATGCTTATCTTCCATGTATACCGGCCATGATTATTCAATTTAACTTCAATTGAAGAGGTTCTAGGTTCCATAAGCATAAGATCTAAGGTTCCGGCTTACTTCAATAAGTGTTTCCTTTCGGGATTGTAGCAAGCGATACTCAAGCTTCGTAGATAGATATTTCTCGGTTTCATCTTCTATTTGCATTCTTTGCCTCGCTTCCGCTTCGCGTAGTGGCGCTGATCCCATCCCCGAATGAAGAAGAAAGTCATTATACTTTGATGAATAGGCTATTTCCGCCCTTATGTATTGGGGCAACTTCGATTGAATAGCATCTTCAGTTTCAAGAAGTTTATTATTAACATCAAGCAAGGTAAGATCAGCCATTATCTTTGTCTCTTGTTGGTAAAAACCATTTTTTCTTACTTCTTCCGACAGTAAACCATGCGATCTTCTCGTTTTTCATCCTATAGGTTATAGCACGTACTAACACGCCTTCAATGATTGCCTTCTCTTTTTTAGTAATTAATCTTGTTTCCATTAACTCTTATTGTATAGGGAATAGGGATATTGACAAGTGGCAAAAGATAAGAACTTAACAGAATAACAACATATAGGAACATGAGTAACAATTATATACGCGAATGACTAATACAAGTATAACAATGGTGACATAGGCGTTTATGTAAATGAAGAGGTGAGATTGTACAGGGTATCACGGTATCGTGTCTTAGATTGCATCCTATGACGTTGTTTTAGCTTACATTTTCTCATTAAATAGGAAGCTAGGCATAAGGAAGATAAAAGAAGAGAGAAAGGATTATAGGAAAGGAAAGGGACAATAACAGATAAGAGTATGAGAATAGAGAATAAAGAATAGAGAATAGCTAGTTGAGAGTAAGTAAGAGTAATAAGTGATAAGGATTAATATTTATTGAGTGTTAGGAATAATACAGGAGGATAAAGCGAAAGCGTATTGATGAAGAAGAGAATAGAGCGAAGAGAATAGAAGGGATCACGTCATTCTATTTGCCTACACCCTTTACGTACAAACAAACGCTCCAACCGTTCCTAGATTATCACCTCTATAGGCTCTATCAACCATCGTTCACCCTTATTTAGCCTCAGAATTATGTCGTATAACTTTTATTGTGCGACATGATAGCCTCAAATACCTAGGGGGTAGTGGTAGCACGTGAGCTGACCGTGCGTGCCTGTAAATTTAGTTATCCTCTCAACATGAACTCAACATGACCAACTGTGGGGAGCGGGTACCGCCAGCGTTGGTAAATGAGCATTTTATGAAGACTCACATAGAGCGAGATCCTTAGTTGTCTAATATCCCACTTTACTCTCAAGACCTAGAATACTCCCACTATGTCCAAGAATGCCGGAGTATGCAAGCTCTGCCTCTCTCCTTATCGGGCTGAGGTATTGGCCCTGAAAGCTCAGAAGCTACCGATACGTAAGATCTACAACAAGTACGCAAACCCGATGGGATACACCGGAAGTGTTTATGGATTAAATATGTTGATAAGGAGGCATATAGCAGCCAAGCACAATAACAAGGCTATTTTACTTCCTGATAAGAAACACAACATTACTCCTGCAACAATTGAAGCTTTTTCCCAAAAGATGCTGGATCTGGGGATGATGAAGGTTGAGAATATTAATCCAGATAATCCGATGGATATGGCGAATCTTAGGTTGGGGGATGTTGTTGCAGCACAGAAGCTTTCTCTTGAGGCGAAGAAGTTGAGACTGACTGAAGATGCTATGGATGTTATGCTTGGGAAGATGTTTGCTCCTCCAAGCCTCAATGAATCGTCTGTAGAGGGGGAGATCGTCAGTGATACAGCTCGATAACGAAAAGCTCTCGGATATTAATAAGAAGATCTTCGCCTCCCCTATTGCCTTTGCTGACCTAATGCTCGGCGTTAAGCTCCACAAGGGGCAGGAGGAGTGGGAGAATAACTCTACCAAGACAATTAATATTCTCCGTCCCGGTAACAGGTTCGGAAAAACCTTCGTTGCTGCGGTTAAGCACGGCTGGCATGGGATGTGTAAGCCGCTTTTGAACGGAAAAGTGATGTCGGTTGAAGAGTGGAGGCGGATTGAATACAACACCCTTAATTTCGGGCCGACCTACGAGCTTGGGCGTGGAGCGCTGCAAGTTTGTCGGGAGTTGTTTCAGGGGAATATGCTCGTTCCCGTCTGTCCCTCATGTGATCTGCACAGAATCGGTAAGAAGGATAAGTATATCTTTACCTGTGATAACTGCCTTATGGAGTTTCCTGAGCCTCAGTGGAGAACCAATAAATCCCTCCTGAAGGATTGGGCGATTATTGATGACCGGGCTGATGCTCAGGTGATGCCGTTTATTGAGTTTAAGACGGGAGCAAGGATGTTGGGAAGATCAATGTCTGAGATGGGAGTTGCTTTCAAGATGAGGAAATTGGCCTACGTAACGGGAGATGAGTGTGGGGATATTCCTGATATCTGGATCTTCACCAACAATACGCTCTTAATGCGCGTTGTTGATTTCGGAGGACAAATTGATCTTGTCGGAACTCCGCAGCCCGAAGGTCACGATTACATGACGATGATTGAGATGGCAGAGGAGGATATGAGTAAACCCGACTGGAAGAAAAACGGCATGTTTTATACCCAGAAGGGAACGACCTATGAGAACGTGAGTTTACCAAGAAGGGCAATTGAGGAGATTGAAAAGATCGCAGATCCTGTCATGCGGGAACAGATTATACGGGGTGAACACGTTGAGACAGGTGAGAAATACTTTGGTCATAAACGTATTCAGAATGCTGTCTTAAAAGATATTGAGTTATTGGAGTTTGCTTTACCGGGAAGGAAATACATTACGGTTGCTGATTACGCAGGAGGCGAGTCAGTGTGGGCTGACTACACCGTCATCATGGTCATTGACTACACAGACGAGCCTTACAAAATCGTCTACTTTAATAGGTTCAAGGGAGGAGATATGCCGATTCCGATGCAGTACTCCTTAACAGAAGATGTGACGATGCGGTTTGGTGGGAAGGGAAAGCTGATTATTGACTCTTCGGCGCTTGGTGGGAAGAATGCGATGGCATTTCTCGGACACCTGAATCCTATATCCGCTGAATATGGTCCGACAAAATCCTCAACGCTTAAAGCAAATATGCTCGCAACCCTAAAAATTGCATTTGATGGAGGACAGTCTGAGACAAGGAAGCGGATCAGGGAGAAGAATGAGCAGGGAGATTGGGCTGACAGGACAATGGATTGGGGATTAATTAGATTTTCTGAAATCCTTCCTCTTATCAACGAACTTCAAAACTACAAGATGGATGATACAAAGCTCAGGACTGATTGTGTAATGACGTTGGCAATGGGTATTCACTGGATTGAGATGCGGCGTGTTAAGCAGACTCGGAAAATCGCAATTGATTTTGATTTCCTGGGGGTTTAGTTGTCTAATACGAGTTTACAACCAATTCCTCTAAAACTTACTCATGGAAGACAAAGAGTTACTAGACCTCAAAGAGTCCAGACTTATTCTTGAAGGCACACCTGAAGATCAAAAACAGTGGGGTATCCGTATCGGAAATTTTGCTGATGATTTGGCTGGCGATAGGGCAGAGCGGAAGAATACCTACGTTAAAAGGAGGGATTTCTACACAGGTAATCAAGGGGACTACTCAAACATTGTCGGTATTATTAAGGACACCAAACAGAAGCGGGGTCACACGAATCAAGTAACTAACTATGCAGGAAAAACAGTCGTAAAAATTGCGTTCGGTATAGCCAACAATCCTCCGAAGTACACTGTAACCCCTTCAGATGCAAATGATGATCTGGAGACAGTACGAACGCAGGCAGTTGAAGATTACATTGATACAGTTTTTGAACACAAAAAGAACCGCTTCTGGAGAAAGACTTTTAGACGGCAGGCTTTCCACCAATCGGAGTTCGGTGACGCAGCAATTAAGACGTACCCCAATGTTGAGAAGAAAGAGATATGTATTGAGGGACACGATGATATGTCAACAATCATGGTCGGTTGGAATGGTAATCCGGGAGAGTTTGATTTCGTCATTGCTGAGATGGAGATTACACCGCAGGCGGTGTTTGATAAGTATGGTGTTAGGGTGAACGAGAAAGCTCTGGGATCACTCCCGAAGGACGACTCGCAATCAAGTGGATCATGGGACAATAACCAGTGGGGAACGAAGAGTCCGGGAAAGAAAGGAACGTCTGATCTTCCATCGGGTAAAACAAAGCTCCCCAAGGTAAGGGTACAGGAGTTTGACTCTGAGGATGTTTACGCAATTAAGATCGAAGGAGAACTGGTACAACTTGTCTTCAAAGACGATAGAACCTATCCGAAGGTGAAGTACTGGACAATCATATCTAATATCCCCAATCCTCCATCCCCTTGGTCGATTGCCGATATTGATTACCTCATGGATTCTCAGATCGAGCTAAATGAAAATGATAATAGATCATCAGACCATCTACGAGTCGGAAACGTACAGCGCTATGTTGCCTACAACATGAATGATTTTGATCCGGAAAGTATTAAAACCTCGTCAGGTCAGGTTATCTTTGTCAATGATAACGGGGATGGAAAAAGTAGATTTGAGCCGCTTCAGACAAACATCAATAACTTCCCTGACGATCAGTACCATAACCGTAAGATGCAGCAAATGTATGATCTCGGACTGCCGAAGGTGAACTATGGTTCGTCTGGTGCTGATTCCGGACGGTCAAAGGCGATTGATTACCAGTCCTCAATTGACCTTACGCAGTTTAAGCGTGATTCATGGGAGCTGGCTTTACAGGAAATAGCTGAGAAGATTCAAATATTTGGAAACTTCCTGCATGGTGAGGAGTATGACTGGTTTACCAATGCTGATGGCGAGTTTGTCGTGAGGAATATGGAATTTGACTGGACGGATATTTTGCCTGTTTCGCAGTCGGATAAGATCGTGAATATTGCGAACAAGGTAAACATGATCGGTCTTTCAATTAAGACAGCTCTCAAGGAATTGGGATATCGTAATGTCGATGCTGAAATTGCACAGATTAAAAAAGAGCTGCAAGATCCTGAGCTTATGATTCTCAGGTCAAAAATGTGGCAGCTCTCAACAGGAATCCTTCAGGCAAACAACATGGCTGCAATGGCATCGCAGGGACAGGTGGGAGATAACCCGAATCCTAATCAAGCCTCCCCAACTTTGACCTCTGAACAGAATACAGGCGCATCAAAGCCGATGGCATCAAAAGGAGGAACGACTTCCTACTCATCAGCAGCGGGGGCAATTGATAAGGCTAGACAGAATCAAGGAGCGAAAGGATAACTATGTGGGATAAGATCAAGAGAGCAGCACAGAACGATTTATACAGGGGTGTATTCAGTAAGCAGCAACCTTCTGTTATAGGAAATGTTCTTTTGGGAAATCCTGCCAATCAAGGTATTGCTACGTATGGTGGGAAAGAGGCTGCAAAAATGCAGTATAAAATGCAGAAGGTAGGACCAATCATGGGTCAGCCAAAAGTTACGCCTACACCTACAAGCGTTCCCCTTCCTAAAGCAATCAAAGTAGCTCCTACGAAGGTTCCAAAAGCTCCAGGAATAGGTACAAAGATTATCTCACCGCTTGGAAAAGATGGACTTAATATAAGGGTAAAGGCAAAAGCTCCACCTCCAGTACCAACACCAGTACCTGATAATTTTGAGTCACGGATGATGGGAACAGCGGATGAACAGAAAATCCCACGAGAAGTATTCTTCGGTATTGCTGCTGCTGAAAACGGAAAGATAAATAAGTTTAATCTCGGTGCAGTCGATTCAAACCCAGGCAAAGCAGTTAAATTTGACTCTGATCTTGCAGCAGCTACTTCAGCAGCGAAGTTTCTTAAAGGAGAAATGAATACTGAATTTTATGGAAATAAAGAAGAAGGAAAGAAGCAATTCACTGATGCTTATAAATACCGTAAAGATCCATCTAAATATCTTCAGGCAATCCGTGACGCAGGGTACGCAGGAGATCCTGCAACATGGAAGCAACGTTCAGTCGATGCGAAGGGAGCAGGATTGCATTTTGATACGTGGGATGAGTTTGTAAAGAATACTCCTGCATATAAAAAGTGGAGTAAGAAGTAAATGGCAAATGCAAGAATCGCGCAACTTCAGGAACAAAGAAACGCAGCACGGGGGATCTCTTCAGGAAAGATCAGATTATTAAGCGCTGCGAATACCTCCATTGCTTCAATTGCCAAACGGACAGCCTCCAGTGAGTTGAACATCATGGTTTCCCGCTATAACGCTGGAGAAATAGAAAATGATGAGATGCGGGAGTTTCTTGCAAAAACGCAGTCCAATCCTTCGCTCTCAGCAAGCGACAGATTGGACATCGATACCCAGATAAAAGAGTTTGATAACCGTATTCAGAAGGACAAACTAGAGGCAACCTACAGGGCAGCTCCCGATAATTCGATGCAGCAGTATCAGGCAGCCGGAGCGCTATCGCAGTACTACAAAACAAAAGCTGCGGGAATGGCTTCTGAGACTCCGGCACAATCTGATGCTTTTACAATGGCTGCTCAATACGATCAGCGAGTAGCTGATATCCAGCAGAATGTACAAACTAAAGCACGGCAAAATCAGAGGTATATTGCTGAACAGCAGATAAACCAACTTCCTAATAGCTCAAGTGAAAGAAGTGGGAAAAGGGCTGAGATGTATAAGCAGCTATACGATCAGGCAGTAGCAGATGGGGATCAGACTGATGCAAATAAATACGCAGCAGCGTATCAGCAGGAACTAACAAACACTCAAGCACAGGCAAATCAGGAAGCAGAGGCAGCTTCAAAGGAAGAAATAAGTACTGAGAAAAAAACGCTTCGGGACTATATGGGAAGTCTGGTTAATGATTATCATGACGGAAAGATAGGAGAAGCACAATACCTTCAGGCACTCTCCGAGATCTCCCCGCGTATTGACGCAACTAATGATTACGGCTTAATTAACTCACTCAATAGGACGACTGATATCATCCAGAAGAATCTTGATAAAGGGGGAGTAAGAAGAGGGACAACAGTATCGGGTCTTCCATTTGTTCTCGGTAAGGGTAAGGGCGGTGGGGTTGGCGGCGTGGTGACTGATTGGGACAAGCAGGATTATGACTACTCGGATAGCATGAGGAAACTTACCTCAGCACTTAATGATGGCACGAAGTCTCCTGCTGATGTCTTGAAGACAATGCAGCTTGTTATTAAGCAGCGGAATGATGACATTCAGACGCAGATACAAAATGTTGAAGCAATAGCTGCGGAGAATCCGAATGCAAAAGTACTCTTCAATGGTAGAAAGACAAGAGCTGCTGATGTCGTTGATTCACTCTATAAGGAGTACCAGAAGCTTGAGGATCAGGCAGGAGTCGTCCTGAATGGTAATCCGAAGAACCTTGCTCTCGTTATGGTACCCCCCGGTGAGTTTACCACTACAGGAAACATAGCAAAGAATGGGAAGAGTTTTTCTACGTTTGAGTTGATTGATAGGACAAATGTACCATCTGATACAGCAGGACAGCCTCAGTACTTTTCAGATAACCAAGGAATATTCCACAAGGGAGAGAATCGTAAGGTAGCAATCAGTAAGGAAGATTACGACATTAATGTTATGAGCGATCCGGCAAGGTTCACGCAAGACAAAAAAACAGGACAGTATCTCTACCTTGAAAACGAGAAGACAGTAAGGGTCTACGATCAAAAGACAAACAAGTATTTTGATACAGCTCCTGATAAAGACGGGGTTGTTCCTAATTACGCTTCTTCGCTTGCAATGAAGACGCAGGATGAAGTTACAAAGAAGATGGCGGCAAGACGGGAAAAAGAGAAGCAAACAAGTCTGGACCTTGTCACCAAGCAGAAACAATCCAATGCAAAACAGCCATTAGAACAGTTTAAGAATGCTTTCGGTGCTGCCAGACCAGTTCTTAATTCAGTGAACCCCGCTCTTGCATTAGCAACTGATGTGGTGAAGGGAGCTGTCGGTGTGGTACAGCCTACTGCTACCGCTCAGGAACCTGTGACTTCCAAGAATCCAGTGGTCATTGCTCCGAAAACTGCACAACAGATTGGTATTTCTCAGAACACACAAATATCTATGCCTAAACAGATCATACCTACTCAAACTGGTACAATTCTTCCGCAGGTAAAAACACCGACCCTCAAGGTAGCGGTACCAGCACCAACTCCAATCCAAAAAGCAGTAGCAAGCGGTCAGCTACCGAAGAATGTGAAGATTCAAGCTCCTCTGATAACTCCGGCACGGGCAGCACAGAAGCCTCAAATTAGTCTCGGACCTGTCGATTTTTTCAAGAAGTTACTCAAGATAAAATAATATGGCATACGATTTCGTTGACAGTTTTCTCAGTGAGAATAAGGCGACTCCAAAGCCTGCTTCTCCTGCTACGTCAAAGGTTACTCCGAAGGCTGCTACTACTACATTCAGACCGCCTGCTAGACCTGAACAGAATTTCGCTTCTCCCTTTACAAAAACATCAGCTTTAAAACAAGCCAACGTACATGGGAAATTGTTTGAGGGAGGGACTATCTCAAAGGGATTGGATGTTCTCCGATTACCTGAATATGCACTTAACAGCTACGCTAAAGGAGTGAGGGATTCGGCTGACAAGAACGCTCCGATGGTGAAAGCGGGAAAGAAACAGTTGTTTCCTGCCGTTGCAGAGGACTTCAGAGCAGGGGTTAAAAACATTCTTCCGGGTGTCCAGAATCGTACACAGATTGGGCGAGAAGAAGGGGATTACAACGCAGCAAGGGATCTGGTCAAAGGTGAGAAGGCTCAGACTGCAATCAACTTTGGGATGAGCTTGGGTATGCCTAGCACTCCTGTTGGTAAAGTGCTAAATACAGGCAGCAAGATTGTTTCGAAAGTTCCCGGAGCCAGTAAGGTATCTCAGGTTGTTCAGAAAACGGGATCAATAGCTCAGGACTATCTCAAAGATAATCCAACTGTAGCAAGAAGCATTGAAAGGATACCATTTCTTGAGAATGTTAGAAACCCAGAAGCAGGAAAAATACTTGAAAATTCAAGCCGTGAAGTAGAAACAAGGATTAGTTCGTTATATAACCAAATTAGTAGTATGTCAAAAGGACTATCCTCTGCTCAAAGAGTTAAGGTTGGAAACATAATTGAGGGTGGAATAACGACAAAGTCTAACAATTTTCTTGTTATAAGGGCCAACAGGGTGAAAGAAATTTCAGATGGTATTGCAAAAGAATTAGTTGAGTCTGGACTTATGAGTAAGGAGTCATTTAGTAAATTCCAGGGTAAATATATGGCTCATATAGCAGATGTAGTAAGAACTGAAGAGAAACAAAAGTTTGCAAGTAGGGGTCTTAAATTTACAAGTGATTCATTAAAGCAAAGAAAGAATCTTTTGGGTAAAAATGGTCTTCCAGATTATGTAAGAGAATTTCAATTTCCTACTTTTAAAGCTCTATCAGGAGAGGTGCAGAATATCGAATCAGTGAAGGCTGTTAAGGAATTGGTAGAGAAATTTGGTACTAAACTTGGTACGACAACGAGAAAGGCAATGAAAACAGGAGATGTTATCAAGAACTTCAGGGGTCCAAGAACAACAAAGGATGGTCAAATACTTCTAAAAGATGAATTACCCGAAAATATAAAAAGTCAATTCAAGGACATCTCGGTTCCGCAGGAAATAGTTGATTACGTAACCAGAAAATATGCAAAAAACGATCCGGGAATATTCTTAAAAATCGCGGATAAGGCTCTTAATGTTTGGAAGATGGGGAAAACTATCTACTCAGGACCCGGATATCACACAAGAAACCTTATGAGTAACCAGATTCTCTCCGATTATGCGACAGGAGCAGGGCTTGCAAAGACGATTGCAGGATATGCGCGTGCAGTAAAAGCATATACAGGTAAGGGAGATACAAAGATGATTGCGTACATGCAGGAGTTGAAGGACGCAGGGATATTGGGGAGGGTTAGTATATCAGAAGGAGTTGAAAATCTGAGGCCGGAAGTGTTTGGTCAGGGCGAGAATGTTCTGAAAAAGATTTTTAACTCACCAAAGAAGTTTCAGCAGGCTTCAGAAGAGACAGCGAAGATGAACGTGTATGCGTTTTTCAGGGATAAAGGACTAACGATCAAGGCTGCTGCTGCTAAAGCTGAGGAAGCGATCTTCTCACCCTACAAGATTAACCCTGCTGAACGTCAGCTATTACGTGGAGCTATTCCTTTCTACTCTTTTACGAGACAGGCTGTTCCCTCAGTCATCAGGACCGGTATTAATCGGGGTGGGACTCTTACGAAATATGAAAAAGCAAAGACGGCTGTTGAAGGAATGTCCCCTGAAGGAGCGAAAAACAATCAGAATCTTCCTACGGGGATGCGGGGACAAGTAAGGCTACCGATAAAAGATAAGAATGGGAATTATTCCTATGCTGATCCTTCATATATTATTCCTCATGGAAACTTTGATAGCAAAGCAGGGGGACAATTACCCTTCGGGATGGGTTTAAATCCGTTAATAACTGAAGCTGGCTCGCAAATGTACAATAAAGACCTTTATTTCGACCAACCTATAGCTAAATCAGCTATTCCAGAAAGAGCTAATGTTCAGAGAATCCAACATGGTGTTCAGACATTTGCACCAAACTTATTACCATCAGATGCTTTTGGCGGGATTCCTTCAGGTCAACCTGGTATAAATTACAAAACCCGTGGTGGTAGCAAACTCTATGATGCCTTTACAGGCCAGAAAGACTACGCAGGGCGTACCAGAAGCAAGGTACAGGCACTTCTTGATACTTTCGGACTCAAGAGCGTAGTGTATGATCCAGCTACACAGGCGAAGTTTGACAACATAGACAAGGCAAAAGCTGTAAAATTAATCACTTCTGAGATAAGAGGTATCATGAAAGATAACCGTCTTTCTCCCGATGAGAAGAAAGAAATCATTGACCAGCTCACTGAAGCGCGAAAGCGCATCTTCTCTCCAATCCATTAAATTTACCCTTTAGTTGTCTAATTTTTATCCCTCTCTTGCGTTGCTACTATCAACCCATCGAGGCGGTAACTCGTTAAATACGTATCACTCTCAAGAAAGGAGGTGAATCATCAATGGACGATGTAAAACCAGATGTGTCAAATGCTCAGGAAGCACCAGTAGAGTCCGAACCTACTGTTCAGGTTCCACAATCTGAAAATGAAACGGCTGATGTTCCGACAGTTGCGGAGAAAACTGTGCCTTACCAAAGGTTTCAGGAAGTAAACAAAAACTATAAGGAAGCTCAGAGGAAGTTAGCAGAAGTGGAGGGAAACCAAAAACTTCAACAGTACGATCCGGAAGATATGGACGCTGTATTAAGCAATCCATTCGTACAGGAATTACTGCTGAAGGATGCAAAGAGGGAACTAGCTGATTTTGCCAGGGACGAGTTGGATAAACATCCCAACTTTCACCCACAGCTCAAGAAGGCCATTCTTTCAAACGCAAGGGGTTTCGTGAACGAAAGTACCACCGATGTAGAGTCAGCGAAGTTAGATTTGCTCGAATACATTGAAGGTATTGCTGAAGAAGAAGCAGGGACACAAACTCCTACAACCACACTTACTAACAAGTCCTTTCCAATAGCGTCAACGAACATTTCGAAAACGGATGTACCAGGAGCCAGGCCAGCAGATATTGCGAAATTAATGCTCAAGCCGATGGAAGAATGGACACCCGAAGAAGGAAAAGCTTTTGACGATTACAAGAGACTTAATCCTTCAAAGTGAAGGGAGGTGAATTAAAACATGGCAGCAATAAATTTAGGATCATTAACAGATCTTGAAAAAGTAGATTACGTACGCAAAAGCCTACCAGTGGCGAAACCTAAACTCATTTATTCTCAATACGCCGTTAAGGATCGTGTTGCGAAGCGTGAGGGTAAGACTCGTCAGTGGTTTAGGATGACCAAGATTGGATTAGCCAATCAGTCTGGAGACTTCTCTGGTACCTCGTATCAGTATGTGAAAAACACTACTGGCGCTTCTCCAACATGGACACCAGCGACTCCAGCCGATACAACAATCTCAGCGCAAGTTGAGTTCTTATTCGGTCAAGGTCATGAGTGGAATGAGTCAGTCGAGTACACATCTTTTGCCGATATCCCAATGGAACTGAAGAACCTCAATACTCTGCAAGCCGCAGAAGCTATTGATACCGAAGTCCGGGACGTAGCAAAGGTAGGTACGAACGTATCGTATGCAAACGCAAAATCAACCAGACCCAACCTTCAGACAACTGATACGGTTGATATGGTTGACTTCTTCAATGCAGCAACGACACTGAGAAACAACGATGCACCTGAAATTCAGGGCATGTACTCAGTTCTTTGTTCAGCAAACGTGATCTCGCAACTGATGCAGGATACCGCTTTCCAAAGCGCAATCCAGTTTCAGAAACCCTACATTTTTACAGGAACGATTGCAGAGCTTTATGGATTGAGGTTCAACTTCAGTTCACGAGCAGCAACGGCCTCAAATGGAGGGTCCGCATCTCAGATCGCAACCATCGAACAAACTCTTATTCTCGGCGACAACGCCTTGGGTAAAACCGCATGGATGTATGATGACTACGATGTCGTTTACACCAAACCGGGAGGTTGGGGCGATGAATGGGCAAACCGAAACGCATTGACGTGGAAGTTTGCTTTCAAGTCTGTAATTTTGAACCAAAGTTGGATGTTACGTCTTGAATCTTCAAGAGCGTAATCTCCGAACCGGGGATGAATTGATGGGGGGAGCTAAATACTCCCCCTGTCTTGCAGATATGAAAATCAAATGCGATCAATGTAAGCAGAAGAATAAGTTAAAATACTCCTCCTTTTTCTACGCAGGAAAACTCATTACTCTTTGTGAAGAATGCCGATGGGGCGTACCAGTTGACGCGAAGGCAAATAAAGACAAGAAGACATGGGAACACATTAATACCCCTTTCTGGAAACTCATGGGTCTTCCTCCAAAGGACAAGGATATCAAACTAGATCAATATCTCAAGAACCGTAATATGACGTATGGTGATTATAGGAAGGAAAGAGATTACTACACAGCGAAAGAACCTTCTGCACTTCCGCAATTTCAGAAACACGTAAAGGAGGGGGGCAAGTGAACCGTAGTGTAAAGCAGGTTATATCCCTCAAGGAATGTATCGGTGACAGGTACTTCTTCGTCCCTAAATCCGCAGCTAACTCATTTGACCGGGTGAATGGAGTTCCTTGCGTTTATGTTTCGGTGAATGGACAAGAATACATGATTCCTGTTGATAAGCGTACCCCTATTCCCTACAACGCCTTCTGTGTTCTCAAAGATATTGGGTTTCTTTCACGCTATGATAATTTTGAAGAAGGTGAGGAGATAAAATGAGAAATGAAAATAGAAAAATTGACATTTGTGGTTTTGCTTTTTTGAGAGGAGGTGGTTGTCGTGCGTATCAGTAACGATTCTGATTATTCAAAGTTAGGATTGAACTGGTACGGTTGAGGTTGGATGAATGCTCTCTCAGGGTATGGCATCGTCAATCTGGAGTACGCTACTGCGCTTGAGAGGTTACTCGGTACTGTTTCAATCGGTTGGGAAAGAAAGGGAGACATGATAGTTGAGCATTTCACCTTAATGACTGATGAGCAACAGAAGCTCATTGAAAAACCATATACGAGAGAGCGTATCGGAATTATTAAGACAACTCCGCAGCTTTTCACAAAAAATACCTCAGAGTTTCGTATAGGTTACACGATGGTTGAGAACACGAAGATGGGGAAGGAGTGGGCGCGTATGTGTAATGAGATGGATGCTATTCTAGTTCCCTCCGCATACCTCATTGATGTCTTCAAGGAATCAGGCGTTACAGTTCCGATTAGGGCAGTAAAACAAGGAATTGATTCAAGAAAGTTTCCCTACATACAAAGGAGGGAGAAGCCTGTGTTTACTTTCGGGACAGTAGGTTACATGGACGAACGGAAGAACTGGAAGGATCTCATACAGGCATTCTGTTCGGAGTTTGATAGACGTGAGCCAGTGGAGTTAATCCTCAAGAACTCAAACAAGTATTTCGAACACGTACAATTTCTCGATAGAAGAGTAAAGATAATCAACGGGAACATGACGTTTGATGAGATTACAGCTCTCTATGCCTCCTTTGACTGCTTCGTCTTCCCAAGCCATGCTGAAGGCTCTGGATTGCCCCCTAGAGAGGCGATGGCTACTGGCTTACCTACTATTCTCACCAACTGGTCCGGCTTGTCTGAAGTTTGTAATCTTGATTTCAATTATCCGCTTACACCGATTGCTATTGATTATCCCGATGATCGGGGAATTGAGCAACCTGGATTTCAGGCAAGGCTGGATGTACAGGAAATAATGTATTACATGCGCTATGTATACGAACACAGAGATGAAGCGAAGGAAAAGGGTCAAAAGGCATCAAGCTATATCCATAAGGAATGGAATTGGGATGTGTGCGGTGTTGATCTTCTTGAAAAAGTGAAGGAGGTGATTGTATGAAATGGTTTGAAGAAGAATACAAAGAGAATTTAGGGCTTCGATACAATACAATGCTCAAAGCTCTCGAAATCTACAAAGAAAACAAAGGCGAGGTGATTCTTGAAACAGGAACAACACGATTGGCTAATGATTGGGGAGCAGGATACTCAACAATTGTTTTTGGTCATTTTCTAAGACACAATTTGGGGAAGCTGATTACGGTTGATATTGCACAGGAGAATATTGATAAATGCAGGGATCTGACTATTTTATTCGCAAAGAATATTGAGTACGTGGTATCTGATTCACTGGAGTACTTAGAGAATTATAAGGGGAATATCGACCTTCTTTATTTGGATAGTTATGACTATCCGATGGGTGAACTGCTGACGATTTACAACGGGCAGGAGAATGTCGAAGAAGCGATGAAAGCACTTTATAGCATGACCGAGGAAGAGATTGTTTCAAAGCACCTGAGTGTCATCAATGATTCTCAGGAACACCAGCTAAAAGAGTTTAAGCTGGCTGAGAAGTTTCTTGAGAAAGGAACACCAATTCTCCTTGATGACAGCAGGCTTCCGGGCGGTGGAAAGACAAGGCTGACGAAGAAGTATCTTAAAGAGATCGGAGCAACGTGCGTTCTTGATGAATATCAGAGTTTGTGGGTCCTATGAATTGTCTAATTTTATCTAACGTGTCATTGGACTATGGTATATCCATGCCTACAGGTCATTTCCTTAGAACAGACGAACATAAAAAGAACATCTCCATCGCACTAAAGAATAAGCCTAAACCTTGGTTGGAAAAAGAGAAAACTGCATTTAATTGTCCTTGTGGAAACATATTCCAATTAACACCTGGACGAATTAGGAAGGATCATGGCAAATATTGTAGTCGGCCCTGTTATTATCAATTTAGAACTCCAAATAGCTATGGATGGAAAATCTGGAATAATTATTTAAATCCTTCAATAGAAGGTAAGGCTGATAGTCTTAAAGGAGGTGGGTTAGGGGAATGAATATTTTGTATTTGAGTTGTCACTCAATTCTCGAATTTTGACGAAACTAAGCTCTTTACCGAGCTAGGTCATGATGTGTTCTCGTTTGGTGGATACAGGAATCCTCAGAAGCCTCATGACTATAAGAGGCCAGGGTTCAGGGGATTTTACAGCAATCAGCTTGAATCAGTTGCGATGCAATGCTCACAGGAAAATTTGCATGAGGAACTGATTGCGTGGGCTGATGCTATTATCTTCATGCACAGGCCCGACTGGATTGAGTCTAATTGGGAAAAGATAAAGCATAAGAAGATAATCCTCCGAACCATAGGGCAGAGTAGACCTGATGATGAAACGAGGGTAACAATCCCGAAGATGCAAGGACTCAAGATAGTTCGCTATTCTCCTGAAGAGCAAAGAATCACGAATTTTGCCGGGCAGGACGCTATTATTAGATTTTACAAAGATCCTGATGAGTTTCGTGATTACAACGGAGAGATTCCGGCTGTCCTCTCAGTCAGTCAATCTATGAAGCAACGAGGACAATTCTGCGGATACGATATCTTCAATGAGGTTACTCATGGATTAACCCGAAGCCTCTATGGTACACAGAGCAAGAACCCTGATCTGACTCCGATGGATGATCCATTATGGCGGGGTGAATTGACCTTCGAGGAACTGAAGCAAGCCTACAGGGATCACAGAGTCTATTTCTACACAGGTACGTATCCAGCCTCGTATACCATGAACTTCATGGAGGCAATAATGACCGGGATTCCAATTGTTGCTATCGGAAGATCGTTAGCTGATCTAAAAATCCATGAAGGTATGGATGTGTATGAGGTGGACAAGATTATTAAAAACGGTGTGAATGGCTACATATCAGATAACAAAGAAGAGTTGAGAAATTATCTTAACGAGTTGCTGTCTAATCCTAAAAAGGCGAGATTGATTGGAGAAGCAGGACGAAAAACAGCAATAGAGCTTTTTGGGAAAAACAAAATTAAAAGAGAATGGGAGGTGTTTCTCAATGAATTATAATGAACGGGACATTGAGCATCCCAGTCTTATCTCTTTTATCAAAAGTCATCCTGATATCGTAACAATGCTTGATGTGGGAGCTTTCTACAGCCACTATACGTATGCAGGAGAGGTGCGGAAACTTATTGACCGCTATGTGGGAATAGACATTGATCCTGATCCTGAGACAGCCAAGATTCTCGATCATTACATCGTTGGAGATGTGAAAAAACATACAGGAAAATATGACTTGGTTGCCTGTGTTTCAACGATTGAACACTCAGGAATCTCCTCATATAAGAGGCAGGATTATCAGAAAGAGCAGCGAGCAGTATTCAAGAAGCTGGTTGAGTTGACAGGGAAATATCTCTTTGTCACATTCCCCTATGGTACGTCTGGACATCATGCAGATGAGTTTGCCAATATAGACAAGGAGCAACTGGCGAAGTTTAGGGAGATGGTGAAAGGAAAGATTAAAACGAGGTTTTATTACTCTCCTGCTCCGCAGATTCAATATGCGTTTGAGGAGGTAGATGAAGATGAGGCAGGAAATGTTGAGTATATTCAGAAGCTTGGTACACGATGCGTTTGTATAATGGAGGTGGACGTATAAAAGTCCTCGCAGATTATCATCATGGCAACCTCTATAACTCATTTCACATGCTCTTTGAGGAGAGGCTTGGGTATGAGCTATATCGTCCCATTGGGATGGACTGGCTGATTCATGGATTTTTCAAGATTGCTGAACCTTACGGAAATGCACGGGACACAGTAGATCAATATCTTGCGATTGATAATCGCGAATGGGATGCGTATAAACGATTGAACGGAAATTATCGTTTGGAGGATGATGTTTACCACATCTACGATAGGGAAAACGGATTCACGCATAAAGCAATAACGCTCTCAACTTTTAGAAAGATGCAGTTTGATCTAGTTATAGCTAGTTATCCTTCGCATGGGGATTGGAAGGAATTGCTCAAGTTTCAACCGAACGCAAAGTTTGTCATGCAGCTTGGAAATGAGGGACAGAATACCGATGCGGCGAATGTTCTTTGTTCAACAACTGAGTTTTTACCCAAGGAAAACCAGAGGGTTTACTACTACCATCAGGAATTTGACTTGAGTGATTATCGGTATGAGCCTCCCATCTCCAATAATAAGATTAGCTCATTTGTCGTATTACTTCCTGAGCGAGAACGGTTCATAGGATTCAAGAAGGCAATGCCGGAATATGACTGGAAAGCATACGGTCCGGGAGCAATAGATGGGATCATGGGAGATGGGAAGGGTATATCAACTGAGATGCGAAAGAGTGCTTTCGGCTATCACAACAAACCGCAGGGGGATGGATTCGGTCACGTAATCCACAAGTTCTACGCATCAGGACGACCTTGTATCGTCAACTACGGTGCATATGCTCACAGACTTGCAGGAAAACTTCTGATTCCCGATGTCACCTGCATCAACCTCGATGAGCCATTTGATACGGTCTGCAAGAAAATACGCTTCTTTTCTCGTCCTTCGGAACATAAAAAGATGTGTAAGGCAGCGTATGTCCGTTTCAAGGAAGTGGTTGATTTTGATCGGGAAGCAAAAGAAATCAAAGATTGGCTACGAGTTGTCTAATTTTTATTCCTCCAATCCCCATGCAAAATGAGTGCATGGTAAAAAAGAAACTCGAAGCGTCAGCAGAACAACCAAGAAATGAGAAGATAAGCGACAGCATGATGATGGACGCAATGATTCCATCAAAGCCTGCTAAGCTCGCAACGACTTCTGAGTCAAAGAGTATCACCTTAAAGTTTACGAAAGCTATTGAAGTAACTATCAACGGAATATTGTATTCCGGGAAAGAGATTAAAGTGACTGATATGGAAACAGCCTCTGAGATAGTTCGCATCGCAAAAGATGCCTATGGTTGGGAGATTCTGGAATAAGCTATGGCAAAAAATACCTACGAAACCAAGTATTCGATGCAGGAGGTTTTAAATAAAATTTTCGACCCTGATCGAAATACGATTGACATCGGCTTTGACGGAGGCGGCGGAGCAGCCGTCCATACCGCAGTCAACGTTACTGCTTCAGATAGCACTCTCCTCGCAGCCAACACCGCCCGTCGATTTCTCCTCTTGATCAACAGCTCAGACACCGACATGTATCTCACGCTCGAAGGCACCGCGGCAGCGCTCAACACGGGCATCCGGATCAATGCAAACGGCGGTTCTGCAATGTTTGACTCCTATTGCCCTGTGGCTGCGATCAAAGGGATTCATGGTGGATCAGGTAACAAGGTGCTTCTGATCACATACGCATAATTTATGAGTTCATTCTCTAATCCATCACTACCGACGACACTTCGTTCAACCATCGCTACGCTTACCGGGAGCAATGCAACCGTTGCAGTTCCGATCTTTCGGATCACAGGCACGGTTCACGTCGTCATGCTGGCAGGAGTTGTCACCACCGTCCTCGGCTCTAACAACACCGCTGCACACTGGAGACTCAACGATCAGACAGCCCAACCCGTCATTACCGCAGCGGCAGGAACAACGCTCTCTGCAGCAGGCGTAGGATCAAGCCTCTACAAGATCGTATCCGCAGGATCTGCTTTGACGCTTCTCACCTCCGCAGCAGGAAGGTTTCAAGAAACATCTTCTAGCCACATGGACTTTCAAGAGTTCACCCTCGTCGAAAAATCTGGAGCGAACACCGACATCGAGTTTGTTTACACCACGACTAACACCCCAACCTCTGGGGCGATCCAGTTCTTCTGTCGCTATATCCCGGTTTCAGCTACTGGTGCTGTAACTGCCCTCTAGCGATCACCTATGGCAGATCCAGGAGACTCTGAGCGGGCAGGAATGTACGCCACGGGAGGTTCAGCGTGGATTTACCACGGGGAACGTCGCATTTGGTAGGCGAGTGCGGGTGTCATAGTTTCTCCCTAATCAGTTCCAATCGAGTTGTCTAATTTTTATTCGATAGACAAACACTTATAAACGTATTATGAAATTCAAAATCGGAGATACAGTTAAAGTCATTGCTGATGGAGAAATAGGGGAAATAGTTTCTGTAAATATGAATGCAGACGGTATCCGCTATACCATCACCTCAAAAGAGGTTGATATGGAGAGAAAGAGGATCGTTCATGGAGTCAAACATTGTATGGAAGAAGAACTTGAAGAGGCTGATGAATTAAAAGAAGTGGAAGATATTGAAGCTGAAGAAGATGAATAAAAAATTCAAAAGTGGTTCAAAGATAATTGGAAAAACAAGCTTCGCTCTGTTTGATAAGGACGGAAACCGCAAGAAGCTTTTTCATCCTAATACCTTATGGAAGGTCATCAAGAAACATCTCGGTCATGATCTTCAGATTCCAGTACTTTTGGGAATGTGGTCAACTAACTCAGTCCGATATAACACAGTTACAACAGTAGGCAAAAAAGCCTCAGCAGATCAAATTGGTGGGACAACCACAACCCCATTTACCGCAATAGCTCTTGGAGTAGGTACTCCCTCGACTACGGCTCTTGGCTCTGAATCATCAACTAATGGCGGATCAAGAGGAGCTGCAACAGTAACCAATACAACTACAACGCTTACAGGCGATACGGAACAATGGGTAAAGACATTTACCTTCACTGGATCCTTGGCTTTGATAGAAGAGGGTATTTTTAATAATAATACTTCAGGAGGAATCATGTTAGCCTCTCAAACCTTCTCTGCTGTCAATGTGGTGAACACTGACACGCTTCAAGTTACTCATCAGGTGAAATACGCTTAACTTATGCTGTATTCAATTTTTAATGGTCCGATGCCGACAACCGCAGCTCAAGCTGTAGTTACTACTGGTACAGCAATAAAGACAATGCTTCAGGTAAAAGGCATTACAGCTCTTCAATTTAAAATAAAAGAGTGGGGTATCTCATTTGATGGAAGTGCAGCAGCAGCTCCGATAAAATGTGAACTTTTAGAAACTGGTACAGTATTTGCAACAGTTACAGCAGCAGCAGCAGCAGATATCACAAAGTTTGAAAATCCAAACAATCCCACTTCAACAACTTACTTTTCGGTAGGAGTAGCAGCAACAGGTTATACAGCAACGGCAGAAGGCACAATAACAGCAGTAAGAATGTTTGATGCTCAACTTATTGCTCCTACTAATCAATATGTAAAACAATTTCCACTAGGACTAGAGCCAATGGTTAATGCCGATTCGGCTCTTAGAATTAGAGTTACAGCAGCAGCAGCAGTAAACGCATATTGTTATATAATTGTGGAGGTGTAGGCATATTGTTATATTGGTAGAATACTTTCAGGTCGTCTATGGCTTGAGGTTTAATATGTATGGCGAATATAGCAATTTTCAAATCAGGACAATTTCCTCAATATCTACAAAGGAGGTGAATTATGCCAAACGAAATACGAACAAAACCAATAACAAAAGCAAACTTCACAATTACTTTGGCGTCACTCGCTAACGCTACAGCACGTCAATCAACTTTGTTGACCAACAGTAGCAATTATCCAGGTGCACTTCTCTATTTTAGAATTAAATCAAATGCAGCTCCCACAGCAGGGTCAGTCTATGAGATTTATTTACTTAGAGCAGACGAGACACCAACACTTGCTGACGATAACGCTGGCGCGTCAGACGCAGCTATTACGATTGAAAATTCTCCATTACTAGGCACAATCGTCTTAACGGCAACAGCAACAAAGAATTTCTACGGAGTCTTTGATACATCAGCACTCGGCCCATTAGGTCCGAAATGGGGAATCGCAGTTAAAAACAGTTCTGGACAAACGGTGTCTATAACTGAAGGGGATCACGGATACGAGTATGTTTACTACTTACCCGAAATCCAATAATGACTGATGAAAATTGCGATTACTCTGGTGCACAACAAATCAGACGCTGAAAATGCGGCTCAAATTGAGTCGATGTTCTCTCTTGTTACAGAACAAACTGAATTAATAGATGGTACAGATGACGAGGGCAACGTAATAATTGGTGCATTTGAGAGACATTTCTACACGCTAAACGATCTTGGTATCCCGCACGAAATTGAGTTCTTCCATGTAATCCCCTTTCAACCTGAAAACCTGAGCGATCCATATATCGCAGTCTTGCCAAGTAACCTCTCTTTACTTAAAGGAAGAAATGTACAGTATGGCAAAGGGGATGAGGATAAGATTGGCGATCATCCGAGATTTTACAATTGGGGGTTAAAACGTGCTACGGACTATGGAGCTGAGGCCGTAATTCATATGGAGGACTATAAAAAGTTCTCAGTTGCAGACCTAGCCTTCCAGCTTAATACACTTATTGATCCAAATGATAAAACTGAATTTTTAGAAGATAAAGCGGTTAAGATAACCACATTAGATTTATTAAAAGAAGTTGGTCAACTTGATGAAGCAAAAAGTAAAGAACAGGCAATTATTGATCTTAAACAAAGGAATATAGAAAAAGGAGGCAAAAATGGCTAGATTATGGAGTAGCGGATTGGAATTAAATTCAACAACTTCTGCCATGGAGTTTGAATCCATTTCGGCAGGTGGAACGACTGTCTCTAGCATTATTAGAAGTGGCATATATGCTCTTAGATCTAATTCAACAGGATCAGGACAGCAAAGCAGATTCGCCTTTAAATCAGCAGCCACGGCAGACGGTTTTTATGTTCGTGCCTACGTGAGAATAGATTCATATGCTAATGCAATAGCTAGTTTTATTGCATTGTGGCAAGCAACGGGATCAAACCAAAAAGTTGCTATTCAAATGAATAGCGATGGAACATTGGAGCTATGGAACATAGAAGATTCGGCTCAAATTGGTTCTGATTCTTCGGTTTTATCCTTGAATACATGGCATTTATTGGAGTTGAAGGTTGATTGCACAACAATTGCAAGCACAGCAATTGAAGCCAAAATTAATGGGACTGCCTTTGCTTCTGGAACAATAAATTTAGCAGCAGGAATATCAAGCATTCAATTAGGTTTTCAGGGATCTATTACGGGAGATTTATACTTTGACGACATTGCCATCAACGATGATACAGGCTCTTTCCAAAACTCCTGGCCTGGAGAAGGCAAAATTATCCATCTCAAGCCAAACGCAGCAGGAGATAATTCAGCATGGACGAATGACTATCTCAGTGTAGACGAGGTAACGCCTGATAATGCAACTACTCTTGTTTCCTCGAATACTCTTGATCAGATTGATGACCATAATATCGAAGCACCTGCTTCACTTGGTACTAGTGACACCATCAACGTAGTTCAAGTGGGTGTGCGCTTTAATGGGGTAGGTGCCTCAGCCAACGCCTCATTTGTTCTTAGGATCAAAGCCTCAGCAAGTGGGACGGTTGAGGAGTCTAGTGCAATCACACCTTCAGATGCGACGTGGGTAACAAATGCAGCCGCAGCACCTCGTAATTATTCCCTCACTCTTTATGATCTCCCTGGAGGCTCTACAACTGCATGGACGAAAGCAGATCTTGAGGCAGCACAGATCGGGTATCGACTCAGCGCAACAAGTACAAACGCAGCTCAAGTATCAACAGTTTGGCTACTTGTGGACTACACACCAGTCTACGGGACACTCAAAGCGAAACCGCGCAGACCTGTGATTAACTGGAAAATATGATAACTAAAGACCTTGTATTAGATTTACCTTTTGCAGATGGTGGAACCAGTCGTTTTACGGATACTGTTACTGGAAAAGTCGGAAAATGGAATAATACACCTATTACAGGCTGGGACTCACGTTTGGGGACATATATGGATCTCAACGGGAGTAATCAGGATGGAGTACTCAACCTAACAGGAAAACAAGTAGCACTTCAACAGGTCACTATAGAGATTATCCACAGAGCCGATTCAGTCAGTCAATATAAAAGAGTTTTCCATGTTGGCGTAACGGCAGATCGTACCCACTCAATTGAATTTGACGATGGGTGGGGGTATGTTTTTAATGCTGGGTGGTCAGGAGGCGGAGGTTCTTGGTCTATCCCTAAGCCGGCTGTTGGAGATATTGATCACTTCTTCTGGACATACGATTGGGGATCAACAGCCAACAATCCGATTATCTACAAGAACGGCATTTCACAGACCGTTACAGTGCGCGGAGCACCATCAGGTACTGCAAACAATGACTATACAAAGCTGACGATTGGTTCAGAATTAAGCACGGGTCAATACTGGGATGGGCGCATATATCTTGTTCGGATGTGGAGGCGTGTTCTTACAGCAGGCGAAGTAACACTTCTAACAAATAACCCCTGGGCTATTTATGGAAACAATCCGAAAGCATTTATGCAGGTTGGTAAGGCACCAGCCGCAGCAGGAGCAGGTTTTATTCCTAATAGAATCTATAATGTGAATCAAGCAATCAATAGAAGTAATACTTATTAAATATGAGACGAGGACGATCACAACCATTTAACCCCATCATTAAGAGAATATGGTTTGGAACAAGATACACAAAAAGTTTTACGGAAACTCTAACGATTACAGAACCTGCTTTTTTACGTGCTTTGGGGAAATTATCCAAAGAAACAATAACGATAACCGACGCAATTATTAAAACATCTACCCGGATAGTTACTGATACTGTGACAATTACTGATACCCTCTCAAAGATATACGCACGGTTAGTCAGCTATACAGAAACAATCAATATCTCTGATTCCATATCCAGAGCATTCACGAGACTGCGTACCGAGATAATAATTATCACCGATAGCTATTCACAGTTTATTCCTCTTCTCAAAAGCTTCACCGATACCATCACTATGAGCGATACGGTATCCAAGATATTCATTCTCATCCGCAACTTTACTGACACAGTAAGAACACGAGACTGGCTGTGGAGACAGATCAGGAAAGCAAGAAGGACCTGGAGAAAGGAGAACGGTCAGGATCTCACCTCTGACTGGAGCTAAATGGATTTATATACGAAACATCAACAGTTAATTAGATGGTTTGCCAATACCTCTTTAGGTAGAGATTATTTATCGGGTAGAGGTATTGATATAAAGAACGAAAAAGTCTGGAAGTTAAATCGTAATAGCGTTACCCTAATTAAGGGTGTGCATAAAGATACAGTAGAAGCACAATTAATTGCTTCAGTTGATGGTAATTTTTATGACCGTAAACTTTTTACGGCCTTAGTAGCAATAGATTCAATAGCCCCTTTCTTGAATAGTTTTCAAGATACAAAAGAGATTCTCTTATGGAGATTGGGACTGAGAACTGATTCTTTTCTACCAAGTTTTATTAAGCAATTTCACTTTGCACAATCAACTTTTACGCCTAATGCAAGTAACGTTGATGGCCGTGTAGGAAGGTCAGCGGGGAATGAATCATGGGCTAATAAGCGAGGCAATGCGGGAGATATAGCGCAGACCGCTTCAGGTTCCGGTCCACAGATAAACGCAAGCGCAGATGTAGGGAATCCGTGGGGTGAGTTATTCAGGAGACCTGAACCAGCCGACACCTCTGCTCTACCTGATACTGCAACCATTCAAAATACTTCGAAATTCCGTGTTTACGTCAATACAAAAACAACAACCCTTGCAAGTCAAAGCCTCGCCTTGGTTACAACAACTGGCCCTGCTAGCCTTACTGCGTTAGCTAATGGCGATTACGACGTGGCAGGTTGGGGTAGTACAAGGCAGGCTACCGACCTAACACTAGCAGGCATTACAACGAGCGCATTCAATGACTTTACCCTTAATAGTACAGGTGTTGGAAATATCAGCAAAACAGGGGTAACGAGGTTGGGACTTCGGATAGCAGCGGATGCAGATAATGCAGAGCCTTCCTGGTCATCAGGTGTAATTGCAGGATTGACAGTTGATCCATATAACGGCACAAATCCCATGCAGTATGTGATTGATTACACAACCTCAGTTGCGCATACGAAAAGCTTAACAGAAACCATTACAATTACCGAACCTTCATTTAGGCGAGCCATGACTAAATCTTCAATTGAAAATATAACGATAACTGAAACTATTATTAAGGCAGTTACCCGTAGATTCTCAGACCTTGCAACCATATCAGACCGCATCATAGCAAGGATGAGGAAAACCTCTCGTTTTACAAGGGAGTCAACACAAGCGAGCAATTGGGAAAGAGAGGGCTAGTTGTCTAATTCTCTTGTTTATGCTCAAAAGTAAGAATAACTTATGACTTCACAAACAACATCAAGGGGAGATCTCAGAACTGAGATACGGGACAACATACAGGAAGCATCTGGTGTTTCAGGTGCTATCTTCACTGATGCCTTGATAAATCGTCATATCACACGGGAAATCAGATCTCTTCCAAGGAAGAATATTTATCTTGAAGAGTCATGGACACAAACTCTCAACACAACCGATGACTATACGATTGGAATTGTTTTGCCTGAAGGTACGGAGAAGGTTGAGCTGGTTGAAAGGGATGAAGGAAATACAACAACTTCTCACTGGACAACGATTAATGGCTATGACTTTTACGGAGGGAATCTCTTTCTACCCTATACCGTATCAACAGCATTTGATCTCAGGGTGAAGATCAAGAAAGGTTTTACTATTCCCACGGATGACTCAACTGATCTTGATGTTCCCGATGATATGTGTGAAGTAGTGGTGTGGGGAGTGACAATCAGGCTGTATAAGATCCTCATGGGATACCTGAGAGGTTCCCAGAGTTGGGATTCTGTAACGAAACCGGGGGACTTGCAGATGACAGTCGTGCAAAACTGGATACGGGAAGCGAGAGATGAATATCAAGAATTAATAAAGCTATATTCTTTCTCTCCCCGTCCGAGAGATATCTCACTTGTCGATTAGTTGTCTAATTTCAGATTCAGAGAAAGATCATAAAATAAAAACATGTATCCCACTAACCAACAGAGCAACATAGGGAATCTTCTTCGCTTAATTCAAGAGGAAAAGTCAACCAATCCTGCTATTGCCTCACCGGGCAATGAGGTTGCATCCCCGATTCGTGATGTTATTCAGGGTCCAATCCAAGCTCCTGAATCCCCCGGATCATCAAGAACTATTTCAGCCAGACCAGAAGGTATCGCAGCTCCGGGGTCAGAAACACCGGGTCAGGTGGTAGCGCCAGTAGCTCCTGTACCCGTAGCAGCTCAAGCGGGTCCTGTTGCTCCTATAGCTCCCGTAGCTCCCGTATCTGGGTTAGCTTCTTCAGGAAGCATTTCAGCTCCAGCAGTTTCATCACCGAGCATTAATAGAAGCGTAGCGTTATCAGCAAAACCATCAGTACTGTCTGCAACCATCTCTTCACTACCTAAGCTCAGCACAGCAATTAAGGCTTCGGCAGCGGTGAATAAACCGAGGAACATTCCTGCACCATCAAGAATAGGTCCCGCAGGAGCAATAGGGGGAACATTGGCAGCAGCTTCAAAAAAAACAACCAATCTTTCAAGCCTATTACCAGAAATAGGATCAAGGGTCCTGAACAAATTACTCCTCCCTCTCTCGTTTACTGTGCCTGGGTTGATAGCTCCAAAGGGAAGTCCATCACGAACAACAGGGAGCAAGGTTTACTGAACGGCTAGTTTCTTTTTAAAGAATCTCTCAGCAAGAGCAATTCCCCAGACAATAAAGGTAACTCCCCAGAATGCCTCTGAAGACAGAGGTAGTACGACGTAAAATATAGAAACAAAAATGAGAAAAATATTGTAAGCAAGAACGAAGAAGTAGAAATATTTGTAGAAGATATTGCTGTAGCTTTTTGTGAGTATCCCCTTTATTACTCCAATCGTGAGGATAACATTGATGACGAGGAAGGGAATAGTGTCTCCTGTCATGGAAAATTGAAAACCATATGGCAGTATTTCGTTCATATTTCCTGTTATACCCTATAAGAGAGGAAATTGTCAAGGAGTATTTCGGTTGTCTAATACGAGTTTCAAGCTGGAGAAGTAAAAATACCTCATGGGTTATTCGACTTTCAAAAGCTCTCCAAAGAACGTCACTCAATCATCTGATATCGGACCGGGGCAGATACAGCTTCAGCATTTAGATCCGGGTCTTTTCAGTGAGATACGCAACATCGCTCTCCACAACCACTCAGGAACAAGGTCACGAAGGGTGAAGATCAAAGATCTTGAAGGACCTTTCGGAGTAGAGGGTTTTTACATGTACTCATCAGATGGCACAAAACGCTATCACGTCACGATTGATTCAGTTACAAACGTGTTTGTATTAACGGAGGCTTAATTATGAGAAATGAAAAGAGACAATAAGAAGACATATGAAAGGAAGGTGAGTTAAAATTTCAGCATACGCATCAAAATACCACATTGGACTCAACGGACAAGGCTATATCGTTTCTCAAAAGAACGGTGTCAGACAGTATCAAAAAAAACGCTCGCCAAGCTTTGTAAATAAGTTTGGTGGTGGGGACTCCTCATACCGTGATGCTACTTTCTGGCAGTATTTCGTACAAACCAACTGGAGAAATGGAGCAAAGCAGCTCAAGTTTGATGATCCGGGAAAGTACTGGAAGTCATCTGATGTTGACACCACCATCCTTGAAGAGCTGACTCTCTCAAGAGCTTTCGTCTCAGCAGGACGACTAGCAGCGGGAATCAAGGTCAACTGCATGGAAGCGTGGAGATCATCAACTAACTGGTGGGACAACAACTATGGTTACAGGCAGCAGATAACTGTCACAGCGGGTGCTACAGCAATACCATCAGGGTATCCTGTCAAGATTACTATCGACAATGCTGTATTACAGACAGCTACAAAGGTACGCTCAGACCGCAAGGACTGGAGAGTACTCTATTGGAATGGGTCAGCGTGGGTGAATATCTTCCATGACTACGTTGGTACGACTGTGACGTTCTTTGCTACGCAGGCATCTATTTCAGCGACAACCTCTGATTCAAATTACTACGTTTACTACGGATACGCTGCCGAATCGACTACAAAGCAGGCATCGGCTGAGGCTGATTACAACGCTGTATACGGTATGTTCGGAACAACACCAGATGCGAACTCAGTCGGAATCTGGCACATGAGGGAGGGTACAGGGACGACAGCAAACGATGACTCTACCAACTCCAATACCATGACATTTTCCAATTCACCATCGTGGAGGACAAGCGGGTATATAGGGCGTGATATAGCTTTCACTGATGTTGGAAACCATTATTTTGAAATTTCATCAAGTGCTGTGTTTGATCTTGGTTCATTCACCATCGAGGGATGGTGGATCTTTGATGATTTCGGGGACGGGGTAATGATCGCGAGAGCAGGTACTACCTCCAGTCAGGCATATGAGCTTGGTGTCTTTTCGGGAAACATTCGCCTTACTGTACTCAATAATTCAGGATCTCCTAGCTTACAGGCAATTAACTACTTAACCTCAAACCTCACAACAGGAACGCTTTACCACATAGCTGCAAGTTATGACGGATCTTCTTCCATGAAGATTTTTGTGAACGGCGTACAGGTAGCAATAGGAACATTTACCGCAGGAACGGAAACTTCAACAGGGGTCATTTATGGGGCAAGAGATAGATTCAATACTAATGGGCAGCTTGACGCAAAGTTTAACCACATCCGCATCTCAAACTCAGTTAGAACCTCGTTTCCCTATGCGCTGTCGCAGGCAGATCAGCCGACAACTAACTATGGAGCGGAAACAACAACACAACCCCCCTCAACCTCGTTTGATCTCTACGGGGGAGGCTCAGACGGTAAAGTCTACAAATGGGACGGGACAACGACATGGACCGAACAATTTGATGCCAACAGGCTCATCTGGTATGAGACAGGAAATGACTCAGACAAAATAGTCGGGGACACGGGCGGGACGGAAACCGCTCAGTCTCAGGGGTTTCAAGTAAGTGCTTCGCAAACGGTACGAACTGCATCATTATATATCAAAAAGAACGCAGGTACACCCGGAAACATTACGGTCAGAATTGAAACAAATAATGCGGGAGTACCGTCAGGAACACTTGCTGATTCTAATGCTACGGGTACAATTACGGCTTTCTCAACCACCTCATATGGTTGGGTGACAGTAACCTTTGCGGCGGCCTTTGTCCTCTCAGGTTCTACAACCTATCATGTTGTTCTTAAAACTGCCGCTGCTGCGAACGATACTAACTACGCTTGGGCCGCTGATGGCTCATCTCCTACTTTCTCAACAGGTGCAATGTCTGCATCAACCGATGGAGGTGCTACGTGGTCTGCTGTTGCTGCTGCTGATGCCTTCTTCAGGTTGTTAGGACAAGGTACTGAGATAAACTCCATGCTTGTATCTTCCCTCTCTTCACAGAAGCTCTATGTAGGTGTCGGAAACCCAACAGGACAGACAAATGGAGATGCCCGAATCTATGGGTTTGACGGTACAAACTGGACGCTCACTAAAGTCTTCGCAACCGCGACTGAATCTATGGTGACTTCAATGGCTGAGTACTCAGGAGCAACGAAGGCATATATCGGCATCGGACCGCAGGCAAAGATCTATGAGACGGCAGATTTCTCGACCTTCACTATATCAAAAGATGTCAATATACCTCAGAATCCAGGGTATGTCTATGCTCTAAAGGAATATAATAGAGTACTTCACGCGGGTGGAGGATCACCTGAGTTTCTACCCACTCAATTTTATAACGGGTTTCTGAATACCTATGATACGACCTCGTGGAACATCCTCTACCCATTTGACTTCACAGTCATCAAGTCGCTTGAGTTTTATGATGCTTACCTCTTCATGGGGACGTATCACGGGCATCTGTATGTCTACGATACGTCAACACTTAATCCACTTTTTAACTTCAAAGATCAGTACGCCTTCCGTGTGACAATACAGGCGATGAAATACTTCGATGACAAGTTATACCTAGCACTCTATCCACAGCTTAATTCAAACGAAACCAATGTAGGCGTATGGCTCTTTGATAGGAGAGGACTATCCTTGGCTCATACCGTCTCAGGTGTAACGGGATATCGGTGTTTCTCGGTAGTGAATGGATTTTTGATGGTAGGAACAGGTGATAACGGATACATATACAAGCTTGATCCAAATACTTACAAGACACAGGGTTGGGAGCAGTCTTCATACTTTGATGCCAATCTCCCATCAATCGACAAGCTCTATAACATGGTAACGATCAAGCATGACGCTCTTGCTGAAGGACAGAGCATCCTCGTTTACTACAAGTTCAAAGAGACTGACTCATGGACGCTCCTTGGTACATCAAACACAGTAGGTGACACATCAAAGGAGATAACTTTCCCGACAGGTATTTATTCTAAAAAGATCACACTCAAAACGGAACTGAATACCACTGATGTTACAGCTTCCCCGAAGCTTACCGAGCGAATACTCCAGTACTCACTCTACCCGACAAGGAAATGGCAATGGACGATGAAGCTCAAAGCCAAGAAGAATATGAAGCTGCTTGATAATTCAGATGAGTCACGAACGGCTGAGCAGATTAGAGCTACCCTTGAAGATCTTCTTGTTACACAGCAGCTCTATAACTTCGTAGATGTTGATGGAACAAATTATAGCGTGCTGGTGAATGACATCGACAATACCTCATGGGTAATAAACCAAAACGATACAAACGAGGATGAGATTGTTGTAAGCCTCCTTGAGGCATAGGGTTGTCCAATTCTTGTCATTCCTGCATAAACATATACTAAGCAACACATGAAAGAAAGATATTCAGCATCAGACGCTAATGAAATCGCAGTCAAAGCAGCTATAGACTCAGCAACCAGTAACGCAAAGATGGGTGAACAAATAACATATCTTGTCAAAGGATTTGATATTTTGAATATGAAAGTCGATAGCTTCTCGAATGCGTATGTCTCGGTACGGGATTTTACGCAGATAGAGGATCGAGTAAAACAAGCTGAGAATAAGGTTGAGACAATGCAGAAGTATCTTTGGCTAGGTGTGGGTGGACTTACTGTTATAACTTTTTTCCTAAAGTTTTTCGTAAAATGAACATACAATGGGTTCCAAGCCCAAACTTCGATAAGAATAGACTGCCTATTACGCACATCTTCATTCATTGGATTGTAGGAAATCTTGCTGCTGCTGATGCACAGTTCAAGAAAACTACCCCAGGAACCTCAGCCCATTATGGGATAGAGGATGACACAATACACCAATACGTTAAAGATGATGCAGTTGCTTATCATGCAGGGGTATATTCGTGGAATCAAAAAAGCATTGGCATTGAACATTCAGCAGCACCAGATAGATTAGCCTCTGAGAAGACCTACAAGACATCGGGACAGCTTATTGCCGAGATATGTACCAAATACCACATTCCGTTAAATCGTGAGCATATCAAGGGTCATAAAGAGGTACGCAACACACAATGCCCAGGCACGATGGATATTGATAAGCTCATTCGGGTAGCTAAGACGTTTATGGGAGTCGATCCGCAGATTGAGCTGGATAAACTTCGCACAGAGCGAGATCGTAATTGGACCTACTTTGCCGGACTTTGCGACATCATGCAAGTACAGCCTAACTACGATATTGCAGCGGGAGAGTTAAAGAAGCTTGTTAGCTTTCAGGATGTATTGTTTCATAAGGAATCGCAACTGAAAGATGCTGATAAGAAAATCTCAGATCTTCAGATAGACCTAGTGAAGATAACAAAGGAACACGATAAGACAGTAGCCGAGAATACAAGCCTTGTCGAAGAAGCTAGGAGACAGAGTGACCGTATCAGCAAGCAGGAAGGGCAGATCAACACAGTCTCAGAGCAGCTAGATCAGTTGAAAAAACAATGCAGTATGACTGTTCTGACAGGTTATAAGAAACTAATCTATGACCTGTTAATAAAGGGGTGATGCTATGGGAATATTATTAACCATATTAGCGATACTTATTATTTTAAAACTCTTTGGAGTTATATAAAGGAGGTGAGTTATTTATGAGTCTTTCAAATACCATTATTAAGGTTATCGGTATTATTCTTGCGATTGTGGGACTTCTTCTTATTCTTTCAATTGTAGGACTAGGGTTTGGAGTATCACTTCAGCCTTGGTTTCTCGCATTGATTGTAGGAGTCGTTTTCTTAGGAGCTGGAATATATATTATCCGAGGGGGAAATTTTACCCTCTAAAGGAGGTGAGTATATGAGACCTAGTAAGTCAATGTCACTTAATCATACCGACTGGAAAAATATTCTTCGCGGTGGTGTTATCTTTGTTGCGCCTGTTATCTTAATTTATTTTGCACAAGTCACAGGAGCATTATCAGTTGAGGGTCATGCCTTCTCAGTGAGAGATTTTATTCCCTCTACTTTTACACAGGGAAGCATGGTGCTTTTCGTTCTAAATAGACTGACAGATATACTTCGTAAATTTGTTAGCTAATGGCAGTCGAGAAATATATCCGTGGTAAAAAGGATGATTGCTCTCACCACGGCAGACGTTCAGAAGTAAGACGGCTGGCAGAGAGCAACAATCAATTAAAGGAATATATGAGTCACGAGCGATATACACCAGAGGATAGAACTAGAGTGCCTTTCCGCAATGAGGAGTGGCATGCGTTGAGTGGTAGAGAGAATCGTATGCCTAACCAGTTCGGGCAACCAGACGCAGCAGTAGTGTTTGTTTATGGACTAGGAGAAGGATCTGGGGGCTTTAGGCATACAAACCATCATGGAGAGGCTTTCATCGTTCCTGGTGTGAACTGTGACGCTGAGGAGGCATCCCAATTAGCGGCAAGGGGGGCTGTTTTTCCTCTTGAGATAGCGCAACCAGTACCTGCTGCATCATTTGAAACCGAAGCACAATGGTTTAAACCTATCCATAATCTCAGCGATGACAGGAAAAATACGTAAGCGATATATATGCCGAACGTGCCAGGTGAAGTTTCAGAGCCTTGTTGTAATTCCATTTCGCTATAGAGTGTGTCTGAAGTGTACGGAGAAAGTAGAAGAAACTTTCGATGACTTCATGAGTAATCTCTTTACGAGAATCACCTAACCATGCTATAAAAATCCTAGCTCTCGAATGACGCGTAGCAATAGTTCCAGCACTAAGCCTCTGTTTGCTGGACATGTGCTGAATTAGGTCTTTCTCGTTAATCATATTTGTCGTCTATACAATATTTTCCTAGAAAATTATACGAACATGCAAGGTAGACAAAGAAAGTCACAATAGACAAAAACTGTATCAACATCCTTATGAGACAGCAAAATCATTCTTTTTATAACATTGATATAGTTTGACATCTTGACTTTAAAACACCAAACATGCCATTATAGGAGTCAGAAACTTCTTTTCTTCTATATTCAAACAGCACTATTGACAGCGAGGCTGTCAAGAGGCTAGTAAAGCTAGAAGTTCCGAAGTAAGGATTCTAGCATATGTCCCATAATAAACGCAAATATAGGAAATACGACTCTTCGCAGGATGCCTTTCTCAAGTTGGTTGAGGACCTTCAAATGGCACTCCACTATCTCCCCACCGTCGAAGATCTTTTTGAGGGATTCGGCATGCCGCATCGAACAACGTACAACAAGCTGAAGAAGCGCAAGGAAGCAAAGGAAGGTAAATCACAGCGATGAAATACATAGCAATCAACAAAGCAGACTACCTTATTGCGTCAACCATTCGGATCATGAATATTTCGGAAATAGGACTAAAACAGGAAAGGAAACTATCTCACGCAGTATCACTTGATGTGTTGGCTGCGGTGAATGAAAACATCGAAGCAGATGAGGAGTTTGAACAGCGCATGGAGGAATCATCTGAATAACGAAGAGGTACAGTCACAGACAGAGAATCTGAACGAAGCTCCGGCATCGGTCAACACAAGAATGAAAAGTGTGAATGGCTTTGTCTATCAATGGACAATACGGGATGAGAAAAACTCCAACCTTTTTTTCAAGATAAAAAAAATGGAAGAGAAATGGCTGGAATCAGGATTTACTCCAGTTGAACAGGCAACAGGCCGCTTTCCTATAAAACCGAAAGAGTATGTCGAGAATAGAGCTTGTCCTAAATGCGGATCAAAACTCGTCTATTCGATAAAGAAGGACGGAACAAAGTTCATCAAATGTGAAACGAATAGGTGGAATGCCGCTACGAAGCAGGCAGAAGGTTGCTCATTTATTGAATGGCCTAATCAAAATACGACTCCTTCAGGTCACAGCAATGGAAACGTGGAGGACTATTAATTTCTTAATTTCGGTTGAGTTAGGGGGGGGAGGTATCTCTCTGCTCCCCCTCCTAATACATAGGGTTGGACTATGAAAACACAACAAGATAAAGTTTTACAGTTACTAAAAGCATCAGGATCTAGGGGTGTTAATTCCTACGACCTTACATATCTCCACGCAATTAAACAAGCACCGACTCGAATCTCCGAATTAAAAGAACAAAATCATCGGATATTTTCACGCACAGAGAAGAATAGAAGCGTTACCTACATTTTACAAAGCAACTTTGTCCCCACCACCAAGAACAAAGAAACTGATGAAGAATATGTTTGGATATACGAAGGCGATTCAGCGAAGCGGATATTGCTATCGAAAATAAAACCGATACAGACATCAATAGTATGAAGAGTTGGGATAAAGCAGCGTAGATTAAACGCAACCTACGGCATGAGCGCAGTATGGGGATGAAACAAGCCGTTTCCCGTCCAATAAACCATATCGAATTTTGAAGCGAAACAGAGGGGATAAAGTCTACCGACATCGTTTCTATAAAACTAAAGCTCTGGTATATCATACTTCTCAGTTAAGAAGACATTAGGTAACAGTAGGGGGCGTGAGCCTTAGTTGATTGATACAGTAAGTATTATTTAAGTACATGAATATTATCAATGATTTAAAAGAAAGATTAGAGAAGTTAAGGAAGGAATGGGTAGATCGTCCTGCAATGAGAAGTCTTACTGAGAAACGGGCGAAGATACTAAAAACCTTGTTGGAAAAGTATGAAGGAAAAGAAATTGCATAAGTGTTTTGATTGCAAAGCCCTAGTTCATATGAACGCGGATAGATGCAAGCCCTGCTCAGAAGACCATAGGGAGCAGAAAGCAAGAGAGTACTCAAAAAGTAAATGAAAAATTGTATTTTTATCATCCCTGGAGAATTAACTGATCTGAATACGTATATAAACGCTGAGAGAACAAATCGTTATAAGGCAGCGAGTATCAAGAAAGCTGAAACGCAGCGAGTTTGGGGAGAGTTAGAGAATCAGAAGGTAAAACCGATTAAGGGAATAGTTGAGATGATCTGTACATGGTATACCAAGGATCTCAAGAAGGATAGCGACAATGTAGCATTTGCTCTCAAATACATATTAGATGGCATGGTGCTTGCGAAAGTGTTGCCGGACGATAGCAGGAAGTATACAGGCTCGATTGTGCATATATTCGATGTTGACGCTAAGAAACCAAGAGTTGAGATAGATATAACGCAGAGATAATTTTCATACTGTCCTATGAAAAACAATCGAACAGCAAAAGCTGTGTACAGGGTACTTGAGTATCTTGCGAAAAGATATAACAGTCAGATGTGTAGAGATCTCTGCTATAGAATCTATTGGGAGTTTACAAAATGAATATAGTTAGTTACATGGCAGGACTTTTAACTTTTCCGGCAATACTCGTTGGGCTGAGTATCTTATTAGGAGCAATCAGTAGTGTTGAGGATAGGGAGCGAGAAGAAGAATTATTCGATTGGAAAAATTCGTATAAGGATAAGCTATGAGGTGTATTTTAAATGTAATTATGTTTTTTGTTATTCTTTTTAGCTTGGCTGTAGTTTGGGTATTGTTATGAAAAAACTAACACTTAAATACTACTTCCATATCCACCACGAAATACTTGTTGAGGCTTTAACCGAGCCTCTCAAGAATAGGATTAAATACATTAAGGAGAATAAACCAAAGGATGAGATTGAGTTAAGGCTAAAACTTATCAAACCTGTCAAGGGTAAGTTACCTAGTGAGCTTATTAAAGCAGACCAAGCACGGGATAAAGCAAACCAAGCATGGGGTAAAGCATACCAAGCATGGGATAAAGCAAACCAAGCATTCATTAAAGCATACCAAGCACGGGGTAAAGCAAACCAAGCATGGGGTAAAGCATACCAAGCATGGGATAAAGCAAACCAAGCATTCATTAAAGCATACCAAGCACGGGGTAAAGCAGACCAAGCACGGGATAAAGCAAACCAAGCATGGGTTAAAGCACTAGAAGATAACATGCCAGCTCTTGAGAAGTTACATAAGATTGAGTGTGGATGTGCTTATGACTTTAAAAAGAAAACTATCTTTACTAAAGAGAATGGGTTGGAGAAATAACTATGAAAAAATGGACAACGCAATCAGGAGAAGACATAACTACAACTGATATTAAAAGTCCGATATATCACAAAAATAGAGAATAACTAACGTACTAAATATATGAACTACACAGAAAAAGGATTTATTTGGAAAAAAGGCAAACGAGCATGTGTTGTTTTAATTAGTAATGAAAATAAAACCTATCAAGTTGCTCTCAATAATGAGCAAATGGACTCTTTGATTTTTATATTGCCACAATTATTCGATGACCACGTAATAAAAGTATTAGAAGAACCGCTGGATATTACTTTAGACAAACCATTATCAGACAAGGAGAAGAAAGCATGATTCAGCAAACAATAATTAAGTTTTATAAAGCACCAAAAATAGGCGATTATCTGGACATAATGCTTGTTAAGCATGAAATGGGCAAGTCATTTAATGGATATTTAGAAAAGGGGAGAATTGTTTGGGAGGATATTAAAGAGGGTGCGGAGTGGAGAGACTACACGCCATTTATGGTTATTCCACATTATTTTCCCATTCAAGAACTTATTGACGCATTAACAGACAAAGCAGTTTTGCCGAGCACTATACAGGTAGAAACAATCGCTGAACTTAGCGCCACCAAATACCATCTAGAAGATATGAGAAAGCTAGTATTTAGAGAGCAGGAATCATACGAGAAGAAAGGCCAAGATGAATAACTTTATAAGCCCAGCAGAGGCAAAGAAAATGGGTATAAACATAAAGTTTAGGAGAATTAAAAGGCTTGGCAGACCAGCAAAAGTATATGGAAAAAGACAAAGAGGGTGGGTAGAAAGGCCATTGTGATGAATAACTTAATAGCTGAGAGTATCAAGGATCTTGAGTTCATCCTAACTGAGTGGGAGGGGGATACCAACGCTCTACTAGGTGCCGTAAGAGTAAACGCTAGATTGGACAGAATAACCCCCATCCTCACAGCCATAGCAGAAAAGACGAGGGAGGAAACATTATGGGAAGTCTCAACTGAAGTTCATAAGATGACAAATAAATATGAGGAGGGATACATGGCAGCCGTGGTTGATGTTAAGTCAATCCTTGCCTCTCTCGATGCAGACAAGGAGAGTAAATAATATGAAAACTAAACAAGAACAGAAAGAAGAGGCGATGGAAGCCTATGAAGCAATAGTGAACCCAATAAACAAATTCTACGATGCAATAGTAGACCCCGCAACGAAAGCCTACATAGCAAAGTGCAAAGAGATAGACGAACAGGAGGAGGAATAATATGAAAACATTCGGATTTAAGACAAGAAAAGAATTTAGGGAGAAGTTTCCAGATAGATGTGCAGATACCAAAGAAGCGGAATCCTTCCTCTCCGAATCAATCCAACAAGCAGTAGCAGAAGAAAGGGAGAGGTTGGTGAGGGAGGTAAAGGAAATGAGGATAAGATTTAACAAAAAGAATATATTGATGTATAAAATCGAGATAGAAAATTACAATATGGCGATTGATGATGTTATCAGTTCCTTCCTAGACAAACCATTAACAGACGGGGAGAAATAAACCTTTACTTATATGAAAAGAGAAATTAAATTCAGAGCGTGGGTAAAAAAAGAAAATAGTATGGTTGATATAACCTGTATTGATTGGACTAAACAAGAGAGTCAACCAAATGGGTGGTGTGCTTGTTCTTGGGAGGATGGATTTAATGAAAGTGTAGATACCCAAGAGAAAGATTGTGTTTTTCCTTTAGATCAAGTTGAACTTATGCAATTTACAGGCTTGCTTGATAAAGACGGAAAAGAGATTTACGAGGGAGATATAGTTGAAAGGCCAGATGGGGGCAATCCAGGTTTGGTTCGATGGTTTGATGGTGGTTATTGGGGCGTTGAAGTTGAGAGTGATGTTTGGAGCTACATGTTCGATTGCAATCATCCCGAAAACCATGAAGTCATTGGAAACATTTATGAAAATCCTGAGTTATTAGCCTAGGAGAAGTAACATATATGAAAAGAAAAGAATTTATTGAAATATTTGGAGAATTACCAGAGGATATGCTGGGAAATGATTGGGAGAATGATATCCAGGAGTTAGAAGTATTGAAGGAAATAACCTATAAATTTAAAGAGAAGGCGAAGGAGTAGATATGAAGATACTTGAAATAAAAATCAAAGAAATGTTTGACGCAGTATTTGAACCTAGAGAAGAATTTATGAAACTGTCTAAGTCTAGTCAAGATTTATTGTTAGGACAATTACAGGATGCAATTATTGATGGAATCAAATTGTTAACCCCTGACTTAAAGGAGTAAATATGAAAAAACAATACTTTATAACAAGCAGGTTAAATAAAAAGACAGGAATGTACGACTTCTTCTTTAATGGCAAGAATGTAACTTGCTTATGGATGGATTTCTTTAGCGGTCTGAGTATGGAGCAGGAACTAAGTTGTACCAAGTTATTTATTAAAAAGTATGGCAGAAAACTATATGAAAAAATTAACTAAACAAGAACAAAAAAGAGAGGCACTGGAAGCTTATGAAGCTATAGATAAGCAAAGAGTGGAAGCTTGCAAAGCAAACGATTACTCAGCATGGGAAACCTGCGAAGCAACAAGAGCCGAGGCACTACAAGCCTATGACGATAGAATAGACGAGATAGACAAACCATTACAAGTTGATAAAGAATAGACCTATGACAAAAGAAATCGAACAAATAACAGTTTGCACAACATGTAAAATACCACTTATCTGGACATTCTTGTGGGCTTACAGCGAATATTACTGTATCAACTGCGGTGGACACTGGGGAATGATGGGCGCAGGAGAATGTGTTGATCTTACACCAGAACTAAAAGCGCAAAACAAAGTCATTTTGAGGGTTTGGAATGCGCTAAGATGTAATCTTATTGTTAGGGGTGATTTTGGCAGAAGTAACTGCAAAAAGTGCACTGGTAGCTTTACCCACAGAAATCATCTATCTAAGTCAGAAATCAGAAAAAACAAACTAGCAACCAGTATGCTTAAAAAATTGATAGGTGCTTGGAACTAACTAAAAAGGACTAACCTATGACAGACACAAAAGAACTTATCTGGAAAAAAGGCAAACAAATATGTGTTGTTTTGATTAGTCATGGAAAAAAAACCTACCAAGTTGCTCTCAATAATGAGCAAATGAACTCTTTGATTTCTATATTGCCACAATTATTTGATAACCATGTAATAAAAATATTAGAAGAACCACTGGGTATTATTTTAAACAAACCATTAAC